>SXGU01139059.1_pt1 | contig 47986 bp, 51 predicted proteins | sample 3174531 | NCBI WGS metagenome assembly SXGU01 (sample SAMN11356863, study PRJNA531348) | freshwater metagenome | isolation source: freshwater sample F1-140 | place: China: Fuxian Lake, Yuxi | collected 2017-12-25 | reverse complement strand
GTGGTAACCCCGCAGGGCTCCTCATCGAGGAAGTTGCGCGTATAATCGGCAACTCACCAAGTGAGCCGTTCAATAGTCGTATTTTCACGCTATAAGTCGGTCTCATCATTTAGATTTACGCTCCGTAGAGCGTTAATTGATGTAACCAAAACCTCTTTAAAAAGCTTTCTGTCTTTGTTCGGTTATTATATAATATCAAATCGCAACTTTAAGTTTTATATATAAACCTTTGCTTGTCACTACTCAATAGCTAAACAAATATTTTATTTCCCTATTTAAACCTCTTTTAAATATATGGTTTTTTTAGAATATGTATACAATAAAAACATATAAATACTATATAATATTCATTTCTAGAATATGTCTTCCAAAATAAAGAGTTTAGATATAACAATTACCGACGATAGAGGAACATTTAGTTCATTTTTTAGCAGAGTTGCAGGGGAAAAGGAAGATTATAATTTTAAAGGTCTCGCTTCTTTAAGATCGCTTTTGTCTAATGAGAAGGCAAGAATAATTCACACGATAAAAACAAAAAATCCTAAGTCAATTTACGAGTTAGCAAAGTTTGTTGAAAGAAATTTTAAATCCGTTTTTAGCGACATATCTACCTTGGAAAGATTAGGAGTCATAGATTTAGTTAAGGAGAGGTCAGGCAATCGTGAAAGATTAAAGCCTGTGCTTATAATAGACACAATAAAAATAGATTTGAAATTTTAAAATATCTTGAGGAACTTTAACTAAATTATTTTTAAGTTTATGAACATATTTTTACTTTAGTTGTTATATGTCCAGGAGGTTCCGGAATTCCATAAGAGCTACCACTATAAGAACTGCTACATAATCCGGAACTTAAGTTTAATACACTATCAAATTGTTGTTGCCCACTTGAATTAAAAGAATAACTTATTTCAACCTCGTAACCTTTAAAGGGAAAGTCAGGTCCAACTTGCCAAGTAGAGTTGAGTATATCTTTCAAAGTGTTTTCAACGATATCACAAGTTTTATCTCCTGAAGTACATTCATTATTATAGGTATGGCAGTCTCTAATTAAAGAATCAAGAGCCCAAAAATTTCCTGATTCGGAAGTCTTACAATCAGTTGTTTGTTCCATGGAGCTTTCAATAAATCTATATATCAATTCACTTTCTCTTTGAACATGTTCTGGATTTCTCAATCTAATTCCTAAAAAGATAACTCCTACAATCACTAATAGCACAACTATAAGAACAAAACCCATAATTTCTTCCTGCCCATTTCTTGCTTTTTTTAGGATTTTCATGACAATCTTTTCTCCCATAGATAGAAATTATCAGATTTTCTATACTTTTTCTTTTTGACCAAATAATTCATGTCCGTGTTCCAGTCTCTTACTAACATTGAAATTAGCTTCAATCCTTTGTTTTTAGCAAATAATTCTACCTCTTCCAAAAGTTTAGAAGCTATGCCCCTACCTCTAAATTCTTTTGCAATAGCAATGCTCTCTAAGAAAACTCTTTTAGCATGTTTGTCCATTTCAAATTCTGCAAACCCTAAGATTTTACCATTAAGTTCAGCTGACAAAACAAAATGCCCCTTTAACATTTTAATGAAGTAGTTTCGATTATATTCACCAGGATAATCTTCAATACTTTTCACGCCCCGCACTATTGCAATTAAGTCAGGTATATCTTTCATAATAGCTTTTCTTATTTTCAATTCATCTCGCATCATCCACTCCTTCAAAACCCATTATAACTTTGCCAATCTCGCATCTTGTAGCTTTATCAGCATCATCAAATCTACACAAAGAAACAAAAGATTCGTAACTCTGAAAGCCTTCTTTTTCAACAAGGGTTATTGAATTACATCGAGGATAACTTTGAGGAGTACATTCATCAATAGAATACTTTGGATGAATTCTTGAAACTTTAAGCAAAGCTATTTCTTCCCAAAAACCCTGATAAGCAGTTCGATTTTTTATCATAAATATCTTATCAAAATCAACGCAAGATGAACAGTCTTCAAAGCTTGTCCAAATAAACTCAGGAGTCCCAGTAATTTTACCAACTTGTTCAATTACAGCAGTTTTCTTTTGATCTTCAAAATCTGAACGTAGTCCTCCAAATTTCATGGAAACAAAAAATATCGCCGCAATAGCGAAAAGTATAAGTGTAGCGACTAAAACAAAGACCATCTGCTGTATCTTAAATTGTCCCTTAGAATATTTTACATTTAGCAAGTTTATCATTTTTCTCCTTTAGTCTAATTGATAATGGGAGGATATCATAAACATATTCTTTTGAATTATTTATATTCGCAGATAAAACAAATTCGTCTAAATCATTTTGCAAATTATTGGAACATCCTGAACCCTCAATATAACTCGCCTTTTTTGAATACACTACTGCAAGTTCACCTGCCCTTCTAATAAGTCTTTTTAATTGACATTCATATATATCTGAATCTGAAAAAATAGCTGCAATTTGTAAATCAGTTTCATAGAAATATACTTGTTTATTATTTTTCACAAGTATCTTATTTCTCCAATTTACATCTATATCACATCCAATTTCATTGTTAAAGCATACAATTTCTGCGTCAGTAGAACAGTCATCTACTTTAGAAGTCAAATTTAATCCAATATCGTTTCTTCCATTTCCAGATAAGTCTTCTATTAAATCTTTAATATCATCTGTTGGATTCACAAAACAGTAATCATTACCATATAAAATAGTTAAATCTCCAGTTTTAAAAGGGGTGAAGAAAGGCCTTACAATTGCACGTATTTTCTTATTCGAGGTTTCAATAACTTTATCTGAAAAGACATATTTATTGAAAGAGCTTCTCTTGACACTTTGTTGACCCCAATCATCACCTATTCCCAGTTTAGTAGAAGTACTTATTTGTTGTTTTCCAAAAACGCCTTCAGTTATACAATCATTGAACACACGAGTATCATCAATAAAATTTATTGAAACATATTTACTATCTTCCAGATTCGTCTCTATAGGATTAAGGACATTAGTCAGTTCACTCGCAATGAAACTGTCTTGGACTCTTCTATCAGTTCCAACAAGTTTTGTAGTGATATAAACTGCAGAGATTAGTATAACTGCTCCTGCAATAATTGCAAAAATCCAAGAAAAAGCAAATTCAATTCCTTTCTTGTTCATGTTAATTCCCTCACTAACCCAATAACTTTTTTTTCAATTTGGGCAATTACTTTCGCAATATCCTCATAATTATTTGTAGATACATCGCGGATTTTCCAAACTTTCTCCTCGCGATTATATTTCTTGTTGCTCAATATTTTTGGAGGAACATTATCTGCCACGATTACAACTATATTCATCTTCATAAGTAAATCCATAGTTGCAGGTTTAGGTTTGCCTTCCAGATTTATTCCGAAACTTTTAGCAACATTAACTTGAGTATTTTCAAGAGGATACTTTCCAGGCAAGAGCCCAGCACTATAAGCAAAATAATTTTTATTTCGGTTATATTTTTTAAAAAAAGCTTCAGCAACTTTACTTCTAAACCTATTATGTTTACATACAAATAAAATATTTCTACTCATGTTTAATTCCCACTAATGGATTAAATTCTTCCTTTACAAATCTTATTTTTACAATTCCATTTTTAACTTCAAAGCAGTCAAAATCATTAGTTATTTCAGATAAATCTATTTTATCAATTTTTTTATAGGCAAATTCCTTAATTTTTGTAGGGGGATAAAGAAATCTATTAGTGTTTTTTTGCTCAAATCCCGAAGAATATTTTTTTAATTCGTTATATTCATCTTCAAAATCGGGATTAAATCCATCTTTATCAAGAGTTCCAAAGCAAACAAATTCTACAATATTTGGAATACTAAAACTTACTACTTTATTTGTAATTGAGGATGTCCATATTTCTTCAACTTTTTCTTGGAATTTCTGATGAAAAAGAGCAAGTTGTGATGTTTTTCCGATATCTAAAAAGGCAGATATGGCATAAATCGCCACACCTATAATTGCAATCATAATTATTATTGAGAATATCATTCCAAACGATAATTCTATTGCTCCTCTTTTATTCATAGAACAATTAAGAATAACAGCAATTAAAAGGTTTCTCTTTATGCAATAGCACTAGCACTAATTGTAAGGGAGCAACCATTAGGCAATGGTTCATTACCAAAGTCATCCTTGCATTTGATGTAATAAGCTACATTTGGTTTCCATGCCGCATAATGATTTTTCTTCATTGAAGGATTAGTGTATGAAAATCCAAGTCCTTCGGCAAAATTATAATTGCAACTATTCAAAGAATAAACACAAGAGGCATCTTCATTTGTAACTATTTTCAATGATTCTTGAGAAGAGTCATGATATGCTCTAGTTATTAAAGGAGCCAATGTATCTGACACAACTTTAAATGAAACATTTGTTTGAGCAGCATTTCCTCCTAAATCTACACATCTCAAGTAATACTTGTAATTTCCAGTACCTAAATTAAGTTCTTGTTTGTGCTCCACTGCTTCTGTTTCCGACATAAGCACGAAGTCATTCGAATTTCCACTAGAACTGAAAGAACATAGAGCAACGCCTTCATCAGCTCCATCATCAGTAGTAATTTTCAACTCAACAGGAATAGTTTGAGTATTGTCAGTCACAGTACCATTAGGGGCAACAAAAATTATATTCAAAGATTGTGAACCTCTCAAAATAAATTCACGACTATTCACATTAGTAAATCTATCTTTTTCAGGTTTTCCTGGTTGATCTTTACATCTGAAATAGAATTTGTTTTCTGCACTATTTTCTATTCCTGTAAGATTCGTTGAACAAGTATATAGCTCTCGCGCATTTATATGAGATAGAGATGTTGCACAAGTCATCATATTTTCCATAGAGTCATAATCTTTATCTTGCTTACTCCATTTACAATTTGCAGGTTCATTAACATAGATTTGCAATGGAACACTTCCGACATTATACCTTACAGCACTTCCAGAAACGATAGAAGTATCTACAATCTTTGCAGGTGTATTATCTGGAGAAGGATCAACGCAGAATTGAATAGCATATTCATCTACATTTTCATTTCCATTTTTATCCCTACATCTAATATACATATCATATTTTCCATCGTATTTTACTTCAGGAGCTTCAGTTTTTACTGAATCTGGAGAAGGAAGGCTTAATGTATGTGAATGATTATATATGTAAAAGTTATTATTTCCAAATAAGAATTGCATTTCCTCAAATGTGCTTTTATGAGTTATATCTACTTTGCATTGCGCAGGCTCATCCGTCATAAATCCAAATGTCAAAGGAGTGAATGCTTTCAGACAACCATTAGAAACACCATCTCTAGTTATTTTAGTTCCAAGAGATAAAGGTCTTGTATCATGTTTAGCATATTTATGTCCTTCAGTGAGCACTTCTTTCCAAGGAGTTATTGTTGGAGACAATGTATCTTTAGAATTCACCCATACACATTTTTCTTCAGTTGTTCCAGCATTAACAATCTCACACGATTGTCCAAGACTCTTACATCTGTATTCAGAACAAGGTCTGAATGGATCGTCGTTACATGTTTCACAATTCTTCCCTCCGACAGGAGCTTCCCAAGGCAGGCACTGGAATGAAACTCTCTTTTGGCTTGTTTCTTTATATAATAATACGAATATAATTGCAGCTGCTCCTAATCCAATCCATCCAGCATTAGCCACAAAGAAGTTATTTGATCCAACAGCTCCAAATCCAGTTGGTCCCAAACTTTGAAGACCTTGATATATCATTATTCCTCCACCTGCAGCAACACTTAGAGTATTAGTTAATTCCTGTTCTAATCCTAACAATCCTCCAATCATTTGTATTGCTCCTACGACCATAACTGCCGTCATGACTCCTTGAGCCAAATGTCCCCATCCTCCAGTAATTCCTAATGGTCCTTCATAAGGCCCAAGTTTTTCGGCACCCGCAGTTTTCGCTGTTGCTTCAAAAGCATTACCTTGTTCTTCAGAAATAGTTTTTGAAAACTCTCCGTCTTTAATAGTCAATGTTTTGTCAGGATTCCTAATAGTTGTAAAATCCCCTTTAAATGCCTGTGCATGTCCATCTTCAAAAGTATATTCCCAAGCATCTGCCCCTTCAGGATAATTTCCTTTAAATCCAAAAATATTTTCTTTAGTAGATTGTGCAATTTCTTTCCCTCCACCAATAAATTTCGAACTTGCCTTTGAGTTTGTCTTTGTCGGCACATTTGGTGCTCCTACCTTTTCCAAAGAGTTAGTTGCTCCATCTGAAGGACTATCTTCAACAAATCCGAATAACGAGCTAAATAAATTGGCATCTATTTCTTTTCCTTTTTTTGTTTGTCCAGAAACAACATATGATTCACTAATTATAAATGCAAATGAAAACAAGAAAATTAACAGCGAAAAAATTTGAGAAACTGCAAATAATTTAATCGCACCTTTTTTTTTCAACGTTAGCATAAGACTATAGAGTATATTTGTTTATAAACATTTTCTAAGTCGGACAATATTAACATTATTATTTTTCACAACAAATCATCCAAATAAATAAAATTTATTAAGAAACAACGATTTAAATCCATAACAATTTTTACATTATTCTTAATAATAATTTTCAAAAAAATAAAAATTATTTATCATAATATTTTATCACTGCACTATCATCTGGAAAAATTATAAGACATTTAACATCTAAATTCAATACAGTCCCATCGGCACTTCGAGCAACAGCATTCGGATAAAGTTTCTGTATAGATTTTCTAAAATTATTCTGGATTATCGGGTCTCTAGAAAAATTCTGAACCATACTACCGTCGCTCTGTCTCTCCCCATTCATAGTCTTCATATGAACATCGCCATAGCAAATATAAGTTGTATTGTCCTGTCTATGCCATCTATCGACGACATAAGGACTACAACTACTCAAATCCGTAACACCTAACGCAAGTGTAGCCCCAACTGCCAATTTTCCAAAAAGTCCTTTCAAATTACTTTTTTCTCTTTCCATTTTTTAATTAATAACCTCAAATTCTATTCTACCCATAAATTCATTTCCTTTATTTAAAATTGCAGTATATCCTCCGGCAGGCAAACCTCCAAAATATGGGCGATTTATAGATACACTCATCAGCCCTTCATCTGCCTTTTCCGAATCAACAAGCTCCCCAGCTTTATTAATCAGTCTATATTCTAAATCGGCCAATCCTCTCTTAACCATAAATACAACGTTTATTTTTTCATTTTTTGAAAATACTTTTTTTAATCCAATGAAATCTCCATCATCAACACGATTATTTTTATTGAAATCACCTTCATATGCATTACAAGTTCTTGCCGAAATCATTACATTTTCAAGCGTATTGACCATAAGTATAGAACCCGGATTACTTCGTGTAACATAAATCTGATCAACATTCCCACCTAAATGTTTCACATCTTCCTTAGGGATAATTATATCTTCTTGGTTATGCTTGGCATATTGTTCTGCTTGACTAAGTCGATTTTGAGGTTGTTTGATATAAACATTCTGTTGAATATTACTTCTTCCTTGCATTGCAACTCCCTGTTGGGCTATAGCGTGTCCAACGCCGACACCAGTCAAGTTTCCTTGTTGAGCACTATGCCCTGCAACTGCTCCACCCAAAACACCCAAAAACAAAGCATCTTCTTGTCGTCTAACTTGTTTAAATTCTTCATGAGTAATTTCTCCTCTTTGATATTTTCCCCAAGCAATATCAGCAGCACATCCTTCGAATCCAGTCATAGAAGCTCCAATAAAGGCAATACCTGTCAAACCCTTCAACAAATTCTTTCTAATTAGTCTATAATCCATACTAAATTCTCAAAATAAACGTTTAACCGAATATTTAAATTTTCTTATTCTACACATTTATTAATTATTAAGTTTTATATTTATTTTAATTATTAAATTAGTTATTTTTCTACTAAATCCTCACTTACTCTTCTTCCACTTCTTGAGTTTCAATCTTATATCCTTTATTATACCCTTCTTGGCCCATCCAATTCAAAGAAGGTCCACAATCTCCAAGAGACGAACAGATACTTGCTTGTTTTTTTTCCCATTCTGGTTTTAAGCAATGGCAATTTTCTACACACTTTTCTCCACTAAGTAATCCTTTTTCAAATTTAACAACGCAAACAGAACTTCCTAAAGAACACATATTAGAAGTTTCAGTATCTGACCAGAAATTAAATCCAGGTTTATTTTTTGCAAAACAAGTCCCAGTAACTGTTTCTCCAGAACTCGTATTTTGTAAGGACTGCAACAAAATTCCTTCTCTCCATATACAATCTCTTCTTTCTATATTTTCACAACTTTCTACATCTTTTTGATTTATACAATCTTGCCAACGATTAACTCTACAAGCTGCCTGCGAAAAACCATTTATTTTATTTTCTATACATTCTTCAGCCCTGAAATCTTCACACTGTTCTAAGACTTCTTTTCCATTAATACAGACATGTTTGTAAAATCTGCTTCCCACAGTATTAGTGCTATCTCCATTTTCGCCTGCATCCCTATAAACACACCAGCTTTCCCCATGTCTATATCCATTTCCATTTTGAGTATTTTTGCAGTTCAAATCTGCACAAATGAAATCTCCATAAGTTGGTTTTTTCCCAGCAATATTTTCATTACGACAGATGCTCCCAGTTAAATAATCACAATTGCCGCAGGCAGTATTCAGAATATTTCCAGTATTTGCGTTGCAAGATTCAATTTTAGATTTCACATTTGTCCAATATTCTTGATCCTCAATTTTTGAAGCATCATAAATATTGGCAGTATTTCCACAAGTATCTACAAAATAAACTTCATCTTTTCCTTCAATGCATGTCGTTTTTGTAGTCTGTCCACAGTTTGTCCCAAGTTCTTCGGCAGAACATAGTTTTCCTTCAAAGAATATGCCTTCTTGAATAGTAGTATTTCCCTCCGTTTGAGCACCACATTCGGCTCTCGTCGTAAATTTACAAGTTTTTTCAAATTCAAATTCATAAACGCAGGCTCCTCTGTCTTGCTGTTGAACAGCATTTATACAGGCAACTTCATTAGGTATACTTTTATCATAATTTGTTTCAAGTCCTAAAAATGCACTCAATCTTTTACATCTAACTAACGAAACATAGGCGGCTTGGTTTCCAAGTATGCAACAACCCAAGTCACATTGGGGAGGTGCATCTTTGCTCCAAACTCCTCCATTATCTTCACAAACTAATTCAGGAGTATTATCCATACAGGTTCCTTCAGTCGAGTCATAACATGTTCCTCCTCGGCAATAACTCGTTGATTGACAATTTGTAGGCACTTGTCTTTTTCCAGCAAGGCATTCAGCAGGAGGTACATTTTGACAAAAAGCTCCCGAATTAGTTTTCTCGCAGCAAACCGTAGTTATTTGACTTCCAATATTTGGACTGGAGGGAGTTCCAGTAGTTTGTGCAAAAACAAATCCAAAAGAAAGAACCAACACAAGAACACCAAAAATCATAATTATATTTTTATTCATTTTAATCCTTGTGGCCATACAAGACTTCTCGTAGCAAAATAAAATTTATCTTCGGTTGTGACATCACTAAGCTGATATATTGTTGTTCCATCATCGCGTCTCGTTTTTTCTATTATTAAATCAGGATAATATTGTATATATAAGTTTGTTTCGCTATCTCCAAAAGTTGATTCAGATTGAATAATATTAATAGCAGTCAATATAAGTTCATACCAAGAAGAATCAACTGCAACTACGAATTTCTGAAAAGTTTGAGTAGTTTCTTTTTTAATAGTTAAAGGAGCAACAAAATCCACAAGTATTTTTTCAAGAATAATTGAGACCTTTATCTCACTTTCAGAACTAGTAACATCATATCCTTTTCTTTCATATTGGTTTTTCAAATCTTGTAAGCATTGTTTAGCTTTTGGTTCAATATGTTTTTTAATCTCTTTTTCAATATGTTTCAATAGAAGAGGTTGTTGCACGACGCAAGGAGCATAGTTATCTGAAATATAACACAAATATTGTAATTTTAAATCTTTATAAAAAGTATAATGTACAGGGTTAGAATATCCTCCCTGAACACTTAATTCATTTTTAATTATTTCTATTTCTGGTTCAATACAACTTTTAAGATATTGTCCAGGATTCACTGAATCGGAAAAAACATTTACTTCTGGAAAAGCGAAAATAATCACTACAACAGCCACAAGAATAAGTGCGAGAATAACGAATATAGTCACCTGTCCTTTTCTTTCCATAAAATATTTTAGTCACGTTTGTTTATAAATATAATGAAATAAAAATTTTATGTGACAAAGATTTCAATTACAAATTTTCTAACACACATAAAGAATTGCTCTGTTAGGGCTACTCTTTTTTACACCGCTTCTCAAAGTAAATTTGTCTGATTCATATTCAGCACCATCATTTAGAAGAGAAGATTCTTCTCCACCAACAATTAACTTTTCCTTAGTCTTCGTGTAGTCATTGACTGGATATCCATTTATTCCTCCACTATTTGTAGAGGTATAATATTTTCCAGACTGCATAAAGTCCACTACTTTAGAGGGCAGTGCAACATATTTATCTGGTTCTCGAAAGGCATATTCCAAATTCAACAAGAAGAGTTTGCAAAACCGCCCCAAACATGCAGGAGGCACAGGTAATGATGTAGATTTTCCATTTTCAACACGTCCAACTTCAGTACAACCTGGTATCGTTGGAGGTTCAGGTATCGGCTCATAAGGAGCAGTAAGTAATTTATCGCTATTTCTAAAAACCAAAACTCCGACGCCAACAACGAGAATAACGAGTCCAGCAAATATCAACCAAGAACCACTTTTCATATTTCAAAAAAGATATTCTATTATTTAAATATTTCTTAATTAATCAATCATATTTCAACAAATTTATCAGTATCCACCGTATACATTCATACAGGTCCCAATATTTCCAAAACTATCCTTACATTTAATTTTGTAATTTATTCCATTTTCATAAGGCATTGTATGTGCGTAAGAAGTTCCAGTCATTAACGTCCCATTAGCAAATTCAAAACTGCATGCATTTTTGTTCCAGGCACATGAGCTTGGTTCATTAGTTACAACTTTAAGATTAGAGCCAGATTTATAGACTCTCGTTATCATCGGACCATTTTCATCCAACACTATTTTAAACTGAACGCTCGCATTCGCAATATTTTGTGCAGAATCCAAGCACTTAAATTGATAATTATGTTCTCCTGGGAAAAGAGTTAAATCATTTTGTTCATGAATATTAGTTCCAGTGAAGAAGAAAGGAACATAAGTTCCACCAGATTGACTAAATGAGCATATAGCATTTCCGTTATTTATTCCCCCAGTAGTACGAATTTCAATATCAACATTGTGAGGAGCATTTCCAATATACATATTTGCATTAGGAGAAACATAATTAATACTCAATGCGGACGCAGTTTTTTTCAACTGATAAGGATTATCTTCTCCGACATTTCTTTCTTCATCGGGAACTTCTGGATTTGTTTCATTATTTCCTAGCCAAGGTTTGTCCACACACTTGAAATAATAATCTGTTGTCGTCGCATTTCCAACAGGTAAGTCAACCTGACATAGCCATCCATTAAGAGTAACTTGATTCAATTCATTACTACACGACACAGAATCAGTCATTTGTGAATAATCTTGTCCAGATGTCAAACTCCATTTACAAGTTGCAGGTTCATTCGTGTAGAAGATGACTCGCTTAGAAGTAGCTTCCAAACCTACGAGTCCAGGAGAGACAGGATAAAAGTTTCCAACTGTTGGAGGAGTCAAGTCATTTCCAGGAGATACACAAAACTGCACAGCATATTCTGCTGAATCTTTACCATTTCCAGAAGCATCTTGACATCTTACGTACAAGCTATATGTTCCTCTTCTATTAGGGTCAACACCAGTAACTCCAATGTCATCAAGAGAAGGCATTACCGTAGGTCCAGTATGATTAAGTCTAAATTCATTGTTTTCCCCATTATCCCCAAAGAAATTCTCCATTTCATCAAAGTTTTGAGTATGTTGTTCACTAAATTTACATTGACCCTGTTCGTTAAGCAATACCCCCCAATTTACGACGGAATGTTCTTGCAAGCATCCGTCATTTGTAGCAACATTTTTTATAGTTACCCCATTTGTTCGAGGATTATTATATGTAAATCCAGAGCTCAAAACACTATTATCCACATCAATTGCAGGCGAAGTAACATCATCGGGAGCAATATTGACGCAAACTTCATTTCCCGTTCCTTCATTCAAATACCTACACGTTTTTCCAAATGTTTCACATTTATATTTACTGCAAGGTAACCCATTTAGGTCATCAGTGTTACATAATTCACATTTCGTTCCACCAGAAGGAGGTTGCCAAGGCATACACTTAAACTCAACTTCTCTATTTCTTGTTTTTCCAATTCCTAAAATAGCAAAGATAATCATTATCACAACTACCACAATTATTAAAGTGGGGTTCAAAAAAAATGCCTTCATTCCTGAACCGAGTGCTCCCACAGCCGAAAGCGTTCCAACTACTGCTCCCAAAACGACAACAACAGTCGCAGCAGTACCCTCCAAGCCTAATATTGTTGCAAGTATATAGCCTATTCCAGCTCCAACAGCTGCTCCAGTCAAAGCAGACCCAAATCCACCGAGAGAAGGGTTAGGGTATGCAACTGTTTCAAGTCCCGTAACAGCATCAATAATTACAGCACCTTCACTAATTCCCAAAGCAACACCTAATGCTGCAGTATTAAGAGCAACAGCAACACCAAGACCTATTTGTGCCATAGTAGAAGTCAAACTATTTTCTTCAAAATTAAATCCAGGAGTTCCAAATATCGCACTCATTTGAGAGCTATTTAATGCAGTAGCGCTCTGTCCTTCAATTGGTGTGTTATAAGATTGCATTCCCGAGATATAAGAATCACTTAATTTCGGAGATTTACCTTTTATAGAATATCCTTCATGCGTAAAGTCCCTATTAAGATTTACTTTTCCACCACAATCCCCTAAACTTGAACACAAATTATTCATAGTTTCAGTAAATGCTCCCGTTTTGCATTCGCAATTCATAATACATTTCCATCCACTAAGCTTCTTTTTTTCAACATATGTGCATTTTTGAGAACCATATGAACAGATAGTCTTAGAGTCAGTAGAATCTTCACCAGTAGCATAAAGTCCCAAAGGATATTTAGGGGCACAAACATCAAATTTGAAAGACTTACCCATTCCAACATGTTTCAAGAAGCAATCTGGATTTTCTTCACATTTATTTAGGTCTTCTGGTTCTTTATTATTAGCTGCAAGACACAACATTCCAGTATTTATTCTACAACTTGCAGAGGTATATCCATTTGACTGAGTTTTTTGTGCGCATATACCCTTTCTTCCCTCTTCACAGGGTTCAGTTCTGACTTCTCCATCAAAACAACTTTTTCTATAGTGTCTGCTTCCTGGTAAATCAACACTTCTTTGTTCATTTGTTCCACTCGAAGTTATTGTTGAAACTTCCGTATCATTTGAACATATAACTTCTTTAGTAAATCTATTATTGGGTATATTTACTGATTGCTGACTTACAATCCCTGTAGAATTAGACAATGTCGCAATTTTATCATTTTTGTTTATGCACCAAGTTTGCCCAGGAGCAGTAGGTAATTCTGCAAATATTGAATTTGTCGAAGGGACAGAATTTTCAGAACCATCCAAACCGATTTTTCCATCAAACGCACACCAACTTTCACCATTTCTTTTTCTGTTCCCCCATTCATCAACGCAACTTAAATCTCTGCAAACATAATCTCCACGAATTGCAGGCGTATCTACATCAGTTCTTGGAGTTCCACAAGTGCTTCCCAGCAGATAATCGCAGTTACCACAATTATTTTGATTAGTTATGGAATTTCCAGTTACACTAACGGTACAGCTCTGAGTTAATGGAACAATATTGCTCCAATAAGCATCATCATTCAGCTTTGAAGAGTCATAAATATTCGCGCGATTGTTACAACTATCAATATAAAAAACCCCATCTAATTCTTTAAAACATTTCGTATTTTGTGTTTTTTCACACTTCGTATTCAATAAAGGATTTGTGCATAATTGTCCTGCAGAAAAATTTCCTCCAGAAGCCAAACAAGCAGATTGCGTAATTATTTTACAATTATATTTTTGAAGCTCTGGTAAGAATTCGAGAACACAAGCTCCTCTTTCTTGAGAATTTGCTTTCAAAATACACTCAATTTCTCCAGCGACTGGAACGAACGAAACAGGCGCACCTTGAGTTTGCCCAAGATGGTTACATTGCTGTTGAGTCGTAAGCTGTGCTTGTGAAGCACCCCCTTGTCCGTCAGGACGTATCAAACAACATTCTCTATTACACTCAGCTTGAGTGTTATTAGACCATTGTCCTCCCAGCTGTTCACAGAGAAATTTTGGAGTTCCAGAAGCGCAGGTTCCAATAACTGGATCAAAACAACTCCCTAATTTACAATTAGCAAAATTATTTCTTTTTCCCTGAAAACACCCAGTAGTACATACAGAATTACAAGTATTAGAAGAATATTCTTGACATATACCCCCATTAACATTTGTTTGACATGTCCATATTCCTCCTGAAGACGATTCAGATTGTGCAGAGACTAATCCGTCGGATAAATAATTCAATATAATTTTTCTTAACTTTCCAATAAATGAAGATTCTTTTTCTCCAACTGGTAATTGTCTATTAATCTCATTTGTCTTTCCAACTATATATGCAAATGAAACACTAAACATTACGAGCAAATAAATTTCAAATAAAGATATTGTTTTTTTACCCATCAGAATCCTAACGGAATCGCGCACCCCCTTATAGCAAACATTATTTTTTTGTCAGTTTCTTTATGTTTCACTGTATAAATTTTCGTTGAATCTCCTAATCTATCTGTTCTAATATCAAAATCATTATATGTCAGCATAAATCCATCATTGCTAAAATGGCACCATCTAACTTCTTGAGCAATAATCTCCTGAACAATTAAAGCCAATTCATAGAGTGGGCTGGAAATAATTACATCAAAATTATCATATGCTCTAGAGAATTCATCTTTAGATATTACTAAATTTTTATTAACTGAAAATTTAATCATTTCTGGTTTTACTTCAACCTCCAAGAGTGTTTGTCCAGCATCAATTAAATAGTTTTTCTCTCTCAATTGTTGCTCAAGAGAATCAAAACATTGAAAGACCACATTTGAAATTTCATCTTTTATTTCAGTTTTCACTTCTCGCAAATAAAGAGGATGTTGGACAACACAAGGTTTATAGAAATTTATATTTTTACACAAATAAGGTACACTTTCTCCTTTGTAAAAAACATTATCTGTTGAATTTGGAAATCCTCCGTGAACCATTATTTTGTCAACAGATTCTTCAGCTTTTTGTCTTACACAGTTATCAATAAAACTTTCAGGATTATCAAAATCTTGTCCATAAGTAGTTACAGGTTTTCTATTAACGAGAAATAAAAATACAATCACAACTACTAGCAACATTCCGATTATCACAAATATAGCTATTTGCCCATTTTTATTCATCTATCTTTTTCCCAGAGAAGAATTTATTTAACTCTTCAATAACTCTTGTAATTCTCATTTCTTTTTTCACCATTTTATTTATCGTATTAAGACTTACAGAATATATAAATCATACTACAATTTTTTAATAATTTCCGATCGCCATTAAACAAAAATTTATTCACAACTCAATAATATTAAAAAAAAGATTTAATAATAAAGAAATGAAAATTTAATTTTCAAGGAGATTATATTTATCAAATTACCCTTTCAAAAATTAACTATCTCTTTTTCCAGAACCCGGTTCGCGTGGAGGAGTAGTTCCTCCAGTCCCAGAAGGTTTAGGTTCGCCACCAGTCGGAGTAGTGCCACTCGTACTAGGAGTACATGTTCTTTCTTGAACTATATCACAACAAAACTGAGGTTTTCCTCCAATATCGTTCACACGATATTCATCAGATTGTTTATAACCAATTACTCCATTAACATCTACACAAGCCGTTCTATTGCAAAGAGGAGGAGGATTAGCTCCATTTTTAGCCATAGATATAGCCATTTCACATAGACTATAGCCAGGTTTTCCAGGAATAACCTCTTTTATTTTCCAGCCATCAATACAATCGCCATTAGGTGGTAATAGAGCAAATTGTAGTGGGACAACAGCTCGGTTAGTAGTCGCATTCCATTGAACACATGCCCTAACCACTGATCTGTCAGTACCAGAGTTAGTAGTAGTACAAAGTTGAAAGTTGGATTTAGTGGATTCACATATGGGTACAGAACCAGGAGCAAATTCCAAATTATTATTAGAATCTTGAACTACAAGATAAACCACAGAGAAACCCAATAAAATAATAGCAACTGAAATAAAAAACCAACTCTTCATACAAGCAGAATATTCTTCAGATATTTAAACTTTATTAAGAAAATTAATCTTGTTCAACTCTCGGAGCCAAAACAAACGAAAGCATAATTCTCCCAGATGGAAAATTCAGTCTCATAGGATGATTATCTGAAAAGTTTATTTCAGCTTTATTTGCAATCTTTGCACCTTTGATAAATTTGCTCAAATATTCAAGCGAGAATCTCGCAGAACTTGCGTCAGAAAATATTTGAACTTCTTCATTTGAAAACTCCGTTCTCGCAGAATGAAGGTTATTTGATTCAATAATAAATTTATCTGGTTGAGCGATAAATGTACAGGCATCTGCGACAACTGCACAGTCCTCTATAGCATCTACAAATGCTTGAGCATCCATTTTTATTACGCTTTTAAATTCCCAAGTCGGCATTTGTTTGTCATCTCCTTCTATATCAATTAGAGCTAATGAAAATTCTCTTTTAATTTTATCCTTTATGCTTAATTTAAGAGAGTTGTCTTCCTTTTCAATAATTAATGAACTTCCAAGTTTGCAACGTTTCATCACAGCATTTAAGTTTTCAAGATTAACTCCTAAAACTTCATCATTCTCAACAATAAACTCAGCAAACAAATCTCCAGGTATACTAAAATAAGCCATAGCAACATTCGCAGGGTCAAGAGCAGTAAGACTCATTCCTTCTTTAGTTATCTTCAAACGAACTTCTTTAACAAGTTCAGAAATAATTCCAACAATCTGTGCAAGTATTCTCGGGTCTTCTAATTTTAATCTCATATTCATCAAGACAAAGTTTTACTTATAAATATTGTCGTGTCAAAACGACATAAAAAATCAAATTAACGATTACAATATAATCAAACCACATTTAAACAATATAGGGCTTAACCGAAATTATTGAACTTCTCAAAAATTTACCTCCTCAAATATTTGAGAGCAACATACATCATAAACCTGGTATGTCTATAAATTCTTTGCAAATCCTTATTATGTTTATTTCACCAAACTATCTAAAATTAAACAGAACTATTTGATGAATTCGTACAGGTAGAGTTGTATTATTCATTGGAGGAAATGTTACATTTCTCGGTAACACTTTCGATTTGGTAGGTGCCAAATCGGGTCGTCCAATCGAATAAATTCAAATAACAACGCTGACGACAATTACAGCAATAATAACAATCACAACAATCACTAACCACTTATTCATAACAAGATTAAATTTAATGAGTATATATCTCTTTTTCTAAATCTATTATTAATTTGATAATCTCTCTCAATATCTCTATTTTATAAAACACAACAACAAATCCTATAAACTAAACATCTTCAGAAAACTATGCAAGAAGAAGTTTCAGAAAAAGAAAAGAGAATAAGATCAATAACCAAGTTATACTATTCCAATCCCAAAGTTCAACAAGCCCTTTTAGAGTTCGCAAAAAATAGAGAAGTTTCTCCAAGATACTTTGAGTCATTTGGCAAAAGACCAGACACACTTCAATATCAGTCAGACATAATGGGATTAGTTAACAAAGGAGCAACATCTTTTCACGCATCTGAAGAATTATGGCACAATCCTTTAGAAATAAATTCAGATATGTCTCAAGAAGAAATGCAAAAAGCCAGAAAAGCGTGGGATCTTCTAATAGATATAGACTCTCCTTTTTTAGATTATTCAAAAATAGCTGCCTTTCTTCTGATAAACGAAATAGAAAATCACGGAATCAGTTCATATGGAATAAAATTCTCTGGAAGTAAAGGTTTTCACATAATAATTCCAGCAGACGCATTTCCTGAAAAATATAATGCTATAGAAACAAAAAATATGTTTCCAGAATGGCCGAGAGCCATAGTTGAGTATCTTATGTTTCGTATAAAAACGGAATACAACAAAAAAATTACTGAATCAGGAATAAATTTCGAGGCAGTCAAAGAAAGAATGAATTTGTCAGAAAAAGATCTATTATCTACAGCATGTCCAAACTGCTCAAATCCCGTAGAGAAAACTAATTTTGTTCATTTTGAATGTGAACGTTGTCATAACCAATACGGAAGACCAAATTTTAAGATAACTAAGAAAAGACTTCGTTGTACGGACGGAAGCTGTCCAGGATTTATGGATGTAAAAAAAGAGGAAGACTATTTTTTTTGCAATAAATGCAAAACTAAATTAGACATTTCAGAAGATAATAATTTTTCATCACATAAATCTACAAAGATAGTAACTTCAAGAAATTCAAAGGATTTTTTAGCGAAAGAATTCAAGGAAGAATTAGCTGGAGAAAAAATAGCATCTTTAGATTTAGTATTGGTTGCCCCAAGACATCTCTTTAGAATGCCTTATTCTTTGCACGAAAAAACTTCTCTTTCAAGCATAGTAATAAACAAATCAGAAATACAAAATTTTTCTCCTCATGATGCAAACCCTATGAAGATAAAAATAAATAATTTTTATTTAACTGCGATAAAAGGAGAAGCTAACGGTCTTCTTGAATCAGCTTTGAATTGGAAATCAATATCAGAAAAAAACAAACCAGAAAGAAAAAAATTGTCCGAATTTTCAGCAGATTTTTCAGGCGTAACTGAAGAGATGTTTCCAAACCCTATAAAAAAATTATTAAATGGTCTCCAGGAAGGAAGAAAAAGAGGGCTATTCGTATTAATCACATTTCTAAGAAGTTTAAAGTTCCCAGAGGAGTATATTTATCAAAAAATTCAAGATTGGAACAAAAAAAACACGCCTCCATTAAAAGAGGGTTATATCAAGAGCCAGATAGATTGGCATTTCAAACAGAAGAAAAATATTCTACCTCCTAATTACTCAAATGAGAATTTTTACAAAGATCTCAAACTCATAGATACTATTCCTCTAGAAAAAAATCCACTCGTCGAAGTTTTAAAAAAATTGAGAAAATTTAATCAAAATTAATAGCCCCAACTATTTTTTATACATCTATAAATTTGGAAAATTAAGGTAAGAAAGTAAACTCAATCCCATTAGAACTAGCTGATAAATCTCCTTTAACGGCCTGCGTATAAACTTTCTGTCCAGTAGGCACATTAATTCCAAGATTAATGTTGGGAATATTTATTGATCCAAAAATGTCTGCAGATAAAGAGCAATCAATAAAAAATAAAGGGTCGTTAGGATTCACATAAATATTCACGCCTGTAGAAATTTGGAAATTCGCAGGACTTCCACTAGAAGCAACACAGATATTTTGTTCCATTGGACCAAACCCCGTTACAGAAATAATTCCTTGCGAACCTTGAAAAGAATTTGGCATCCATACATTTGTCAAGGTTCCATTACCATAAGAATATGCTCCTCCTAATTCAAGAGAATAAATTTCAGCATTATGACTGACCTTAAAGGCGTAAGCAATTTCACCAATTTGGTCTGCATCAATATCAGAAGTAAAAATATCCAAGATATCGCTTGTAAAGGAAGGACTACCTCCAATACTAAAAATATTATTTGGGATTCCAGAAGCTGAACCGGCATAAATTGCAAAACCTAATTGGCTGGCTAAAACTATATCTCCATAAAGATCACCATTTACATCCCCTAAGCTAGCTATTGCTGGACGACCCAAAGGGTTAATTAGAATAGAAACACTAGATAGAAGACTTCCATTAGCTCCAGAAAAAACAAAAAATACACTCTCAAAATTAGGAATAGATCTATAATCTCGGACAACAAAATCAGGTATAGAATCGAGGTTAAAATCGAATCCTGGAGCTGTAACAATACGCCCCCCAAAACTAGTGGTTGCCCCTGAAATATTTGTTGAGAGAATTGTATAAATTGGCAATCTTGTAGCTCCAGAATAGACTACAACTCTTCCAGCAACAGCACCAAAACCCGTCGCACCTTCAATAATATCGTCAACTCCATCTAAATTAATATCTTGGATACTTGCCAGATGTTTTCCAAAATTAGGTGTTATCCCGTTCACAGTCCAAATCAAATTAGTTCCATCATAGATTTTAATGAGGTTATTAGATGGCTCTGCTATAATTATATCCTTCAATCCATTGTTATTTAAATCTCCTGAAACAGCTACGGTGCTACCAAGATTACTATTAGGACTTGAAATACTAAAAAGCATAAGACCGCTCATAACTTCATAAACATATACATTTCCACTAAATCCAAGAGTACCTCCAGGGGTAGGTCCAGTAAATCTTCCCACAATTAATTCATCTACATTATCTCCATTCAAATCGCCTATCGTCCATGAAGTTCTGCTTGGAGAATTCCAAACTGGTTGAGTTATAGTTCCATATGGGGCTAAAGAAGGAAGAGTTGCAGAAAATATCAACGCTCCAGAATAACCTGAAAAAACATAAATTGTACTACTCAAACCCAAAAATGGGTCTCCAAACTCCAAGTAAGCAAAATCTTTAACATTATCTCCATCAAAGTTTCCTACAAGGAGCCAGGGATTAGCCTCATTTTGACCCATAGGCATAGACGCTATTTGCGGAGAAATTCTTGGCCAAGGCGTTGGCACTCCCAACCCAGTTTGCCCGCTAACAAAAACAAATCCAAAAAATAAAATTATAATTAATAAATAAAATCTCATTTTTTCACTTCAGTTTTTCTAAAAACGTCAATTATTTTCTGTTCTTTTTCATTTATGTTTTCATTAAGCCTCAAAATATTAAATATCGATTTACTAGAATCATACGTGTCTTTATCAACGCTCTTTTTAGGAGACGAATCTTTTTCTTTAAACCAATTACTCCAAAAATATCTTCCCTGTACAGAATTAGCAGACACAATACCTATAACCAAGAGAGTAATAATCGCAACGCTTATCACCAGCTTATTCATAATCTGAACAAAAATTCTTAATATAAAAAGATATATATATTATTTTTTACAAGTTAATTAGCTATCCAAATCAATATTTATGAATTGTCTATCTGGAAGATTTATCTCGCGACGTCTGATAACCTCCTTTCTTAGCAGTTTTATAGCCATAAATATTCCGAATCCGAATAAGACAAGTATCCCAAACCACGAAACTGCCTTTAAGTTTGAATCCGATATTGCTAAACCTCTTATGCTTCTAGAAGATAATCTGACGGCCTGTTCAGAGATTTGTTTTTCAATGCCATCAGTTATTTCAATAATTAATTTAAAATCTCCTATAGAATTTTTTGGAAGTTCAAATTCAAGTTTTGTTTCAATTTTTTCTCTTGGACCAATATTTATTGTTCCTCCAATTCCTTCAGTCAAAGTTACATTTCCATTAATCAGTCTATAAGAGACATTTAAATTTTTTGAGATATCAGCAAAGTTTTCAATAAAATAATTCACCATAAGTTTTGTCCCTATTCTTTCAGAATTTAATATATTCAATCCAAATTCTCCACCAGAAACTTTTATATTGTAATTCACAGATGAGTTAGTCTCATCGCAAATTATTTTAATTATTGTGAAGTAATCTCCTAATTCAGCGTCAAATGGAATATTAACTGAAAGAACATAATTTTCTAATTGTCCAGGGCTCAATGATTTCACTTCTCTTACAGAAATCCATTCAGCAATATTCCCGTTTGTTTCAGCTTTACAATTATTAAGAAATTTAAATCCAGTATTAGACACTTTGATTTGAATAGATTCACTTTCTCCTCTTCCAATATATAAAGGATCCAGATTTTCAATATTTATTCCAAACGAAGTTAGTCTTGAAAAAATAGGGCTACTTCCCCCTCCACCTCCTCCCCCCCCACCTCCACCACTAAAACTACTACTGCTCCCACTTCCTCCTGAACTCGGAATAGAGATTGTGAATGTTTTTCTTGAAATATTAATATTTCCAGCAGAATCATTTACAGAAAGAGTAAAGAAGTAACTCGATTCCGTATCAACATTGAATGTAGTATCGGTACAGCTCGCAATCTCAGAATTTCCGATAACAATATTTCCTGTAGCTGCAAAAGTGACATTGTAAAAACACTGCACTGGACTTGCATCAGAGTAACTAATACTTAGGGGGATGTTAGACAAACTACTGAAGCTTCCGGAAGGATTAACAATATTTGCGAGAGGTATTGTTCTATCTATATAGAAAGTTTGATTTCCAGTTATAGATACATGTCCAAGAGTATCATTACATTGCACAGCCCACAAATAAGTTCCCTCATTTAACATACTAAAATTAAAATAGAATTTATTTTGTTGTCCAGAGTTAGCGTTTAGATGTGTTGAGTTTAGGGAATAAGTTCCATTTGCATTATTCCATAAGTTACAACTTTGTAAATCTTGGTCAGAGGGCAGATAAATAAATGAAACATTTTGAGAGTTTGCAAGATTGAGATATTCATTTACAGGGCTTATAGGATTTATAGATGGTCCATCTGCACTAGCGCTAAATGTATTTACATCAAATCCAATGTTTCCCAAAGAGTCATTAGCATAAACTTTCAAATCATATAATCCATTACTGCCTACACTAAATGAATTATTTGCACAATTCACCAAACTCACATTAAGAAATCCATCAGTTAGGGTATACCAGCATGCATCCAAATTAAGATCAGAGGCACTAAAATTTAAATTGATATCAGTAATATTCCCAATAACAGCTCCTTCCGCAGGATGAATTATATTAACTATTGGTGCTTGAGTGTTAACTCTCAATGTGTGAATAGTATAATTAATATTTCCGAGCGAATCATTAGCATAGACTCCTACAAAATTATTTCCCTCTGCACCTATGAAAGAAAAATTAGTCCCACAGGAAACAGTTGTGTTTCTCACACCAGATGAATTAGTCCACCAGCATGTTTGAAGGCCTATTCCATTATCAAAAACAGTATAATTTACAAATATAGTTCTATTAGTAATAATAGAATTATTAGATGGAGATGTAATTGAAATCATCGGCACTATATTATCAACAAAAAAACTCACCGAAGAAGATATTTCATTTCCAATACTATCATTAACATAAATAGTCCACAAATTATTTCCTTGTGAACTGGTTAGTCCAGTAACATTTAGTCCACAAGAAATTGTGTTGTTTACATTTCCAGAGTTAGTGGTATACCAGCACGCTTGCAAGTCAGTATCCGAGGCAGTATAATTAATAGTCGTTTGCAAAACACTATAATTCGTATTGTTCAAAGGATAAGTTAAATTTACAAATGGGATAGAATTAGTTATTAAATATTCAGTACTTACATTATACAATCTTGGAGTATAAGTTTTATTCTCCGTACTAAATTCAGTCCTATATTGAAAGTAATTGTTTCCGACAATCGATAAGTTTTGAGGAGAATTTCCAGAAATCAAAGAGAAAGATTCTCCGCTACAAGAGGCATCATTACAACTTCTAATGCTCAAATTCAATCTTAATATCCCTCTTAAATAATGGTCTCTTATTTCTTCAGCATTTAAAGAACGATTATACATGGCGACTTCATCAATTTTCCCATCAAATGGGAAAACATTTGGATCGAATCCGTTCCAACCAGAACCAATAATTAAATCTAAATTATTATTTGAAACTGTTCCAGTTCTTGAAAAAGAGTTATCTAGATTACCATTAAGATATATCCTTACTTGAGAACCATTATAAGTTGCAATTACATGATGCCATTGGTTTATTGCTAAATTAGTTGTTCCGACATAATCAGTAGCCGAGCCTGATGAAGTGTCCAATATAAATCTCAATTGGTTAGTGGACCCAGAAGAAATATAGAAGGACAATAAATTTGAACCTTTATCTATAAATGTGGGCGAATTGATGAAACTTTCAGGATTAATCCAAGCCTCCAGAGTAATCGCATTTCCTAAATTATTAAAATGAGAGGGGTTTGTAAAATTAACAAACTCTCCATTTGACCCAGTCCCAGTTTCAAAATCAAATCCTTTATTGAATTTTCCAGCCACTCCATATTCCGGGCCCTCAAAAGCACCAGCGCCACTTGTTCTAATGATTCCTTTGTTATTATACCCAGAATAATCAGTAGCATTACCGCTCAATTCATCAAAATGCGCAAGTAAAATATTACCAGTCATATTCATAGGTCTCAAAAAATTTCCTTGTTCCAATAAACTTCCATTAGGTAATTCACATCCATAACAAACTTCACTAAACCAAGAAATATTCTTCCATGTTGAATTTGTTCCAGCATTAAAAATTCTACTGGAAAAATTTCCAGATACAAAATTTTCCGAGATATTTAATTGTACAAACCCAGACGAATTATAAAATGTTCTATAAAAATTTCCTTGTGAAAATTCTATTGAAGAAGAATCTTGAAAAACTCCTGCGAGAGCAAACGAAATTAATCCTAACAAAATTACGAATAATGAAACATACCTCTTTTTTAATTGCATGATAATATAGTACATTTCTCAATTTTAAATATTCGCTTTTCTAAAAAATCGTTTTTTTTTCCGCAGGATTTATAAACACTTCGAGCCAACATAATACATGCACAAAAAAGGAGTGATTTTAATATTAATTATTTTGATGAGTGCATTCACTTTAGCACAAAATACTTCTTCAAATACGAATAGTTCTACTCTTAGTTCTGATAGTACTGGAAATCAGGTGAATACTAATGTAATTGATAAAGCATATCAGTGTCTTCAAACACAAATTAATAATCGAGATCCAAATTCTCTTTCACTGCAAGAGTTAGTTTTTGGAGTTCTCGCATTAGGTGGGAGCAATTCAAATTTAGTTTCAAAAATTGAGGGCAAGGTTGTTGGAGGAGATCATTGGGCAGAAACTACAAGCTCTATAAAGGATACAGCACAAGTACTGTTAGCTTACAAAAGAATTTCTAAGAACACAGATTCCATACGTTCTTGGTTAGAATCAAATAAAAGGACGGCAACAGATTTGACTTGGTATCTTGAGATAGATATCGATAATCAGATTCCTTCTCAATGTACTATAAGCAAAGGTTCAGACCAGCAAACAATAAATATAAACGAAGATATGACTCTTTCAGGAGCACCGAGTTCATGTTTAACTATCGCTCATCAAGGATTTTGGCTAAAAGTAAGTAATTCTTGCATAGATAAGAATTTCACAATTACATGTGATCACGATTTCACAACTTCAACATTATATCAACGAACTGGTTCAGAAACATTTTTTGTTTCTCCTAATGCACATGCTGCTCCATTAGGGGGACAGACTCAAGAATCATTCAATTCCAATTGTTTTTCAGCATCTTCATCAGGGTGTGATTATGAAGGAACTCTTTGGGCGGCTCTTGTATTAGAAATTTTGAACAAAGACACAAGTGATTATTTACCTTATTTGCTCGCTTTAAGTGAATCTAATCAAAAATATCTTCCAAGTTCATTTCTTTATAGTTTAACAAATGGGTTGGATCAATACTCAAAGTTAGTTCTATTGCAGGAACAGAATAAATATTGGCAGGCTCCAAACACAGCAAATAATAAATTTTATGATTCAGCATTAGCTCTTTTAGCTTTAAAGAGTTCAAACTCTATAGAGTTTTCAAATTCAAGAAAATATTTTGAAAGTGCTACTTCGTCAGATGGTTGTTGGAACGAAAACAACATAAGGGACACAGGGTTCTTACTTTACGCTGGTTGGCCAAGAGCTGTTTCTTCTAGTTCCGGAAGTTCTTCTTCTAAGAGATGTGAAGTCAATAATTATTCATGTATTCCAGTACACAAATGTGACGAAATTGGTGGAGAAAAATATTCCCAATATGAATGTTCTACTGGGATATGTTGTTCTGAGTCTCCTATTTTGACATCCTGTGAATCACTAAATGGAAAAGTTTGTTCTGCAAGTGAGACATGTTCTGGAACAGTTTCTCAGTCTTCGGATGGTTCATGTTGTTTAGAAAATTGTGAATCTAATTCAATTCAAACCGAATGTACTATTGCTGGAGGCATTTGTGCCTCTTCCTGCGCAGATAACGAAGAACAGATAACAGAAGCTTGTACTGGTGATAAAGTTTGTTGTGATGCTAAAGACATTTCTGAAAGTGGAACTAATTGGATCTTATGGATAATATTATTAGTGATTCTGATAAGTTTTGTTATAGTTGGAATAAAGTTCAAAGATAAGATAAGATTAATGTTATTTAAAAAATCTCAATTCACATCAGACTCTTACAAATCTGGATCTCCTCCCGGTGGAAGACCTCCATTTCCTCCAGCAAATGGAGCAATACCCTTCAGACCTCAACCAAGAGTAATTCCAGTTCAAGGTTCATTGCCTTCAAACATAAATAAACCTCGACAAACTCCAGAAGATAAAGAAATAGAAGAAACAATGCGCAAGTTGAAGGAAATGGGCAAGTAATTATTTTCTTTTTCCAATTTTTGAATTAATTTCTTTTGTATTTTCCGCAATTATTTTTATATTTTTGCTGTCTTTCATACCAATAATTTCTCTAATTATTTTAATAACTATATAAATAAAAACAGCAAGCATAACATAAATTCCGAGAGTCAATAACAAGTTTAATTTTTGAATAATCTCTGGAGGCAAAGATTCAATAAACGCCAAAACAATATCTTTAACATTTATGTTAGGTACAACATTTAGAGTGTCATTCTTAACAGAATCAACAGCAGAGTCCATTTCTGGTGAAAAATCAGGCATAGATAAAAGATTAAATTTCATATAACTCTATAATCTAAATTACTTATTAATCTTACTAATGTTTATATAATAAAAAATATACCTATTAAAATGAGATGGATGATAATTACAGTATTAATTTTGTTAATTCCATTAACGTCTGCGATAACTACTGATTTAAAATCAGAATATCTTCCTGGAGAAACAATAATCACAAAGATTTCAGGTAACATTCTCCAACCAATAATTCCATCAGATGTGGTTTTCAAGAGAAAGCATGTTGCCATAGCAGTTTCATATGACATAAAAAGAATAGGTCAAGATTACTATCTTTATGCACAAGCTCCCTCAACAAACAACAATTATACTCTTTTCATAAATAATATAGAAACTACTCTTAATGGCGTGCAGACAATTATTGATTTCAATCAATCCTTTAAGGTTGTTGGAAATATAACGGATTATTCAATAAGCCCAGGATTAGCAATAGTAACAGAAGATTCGTTATCATTTACAATAAAATCAAATATTGATCAGCCCATCACAATTAATTACAACTTTCCACAAGATGGTTCAATAATACTAAATCCTGGTTCTAATTCTCTAAAACTGCTTTTACATCCCTCTATAAACAGCGGGATTTATTTTGCCAAAATAGGAAAATATTCTATTCCGATACAAGTAATAAGGCCAATAGTAATAAATAACTCAGACACAAAAATGCTTTTGACCTTTCCTCAAAAAATCAGTAGGACCATATTAGAAGATAATAATTTTTCTTTTAATCTGACTTTAAAAAATAATGGAACGGCAATACTAACGGGTATAAGACTAAATTTCACAAATCAAGATGTCTATTTTTCTCATGAAGAAATTTCTTCACTTCAACCTTCAGAATCTTCAGTTATAACTGCATCAATTTCAAAATCTTCTGGCCATCCAATAGAAGGAGATATAATATTTTTTGATGATGATGGGCAATTAGCAAAGATCCCATTAAGAATATCGTTTACTACAAATGTAACGGAAACAATTCCTTCTAAAGATGAACCAACTTCTCAATATTATTGTCAGGAACTTCAAGGGAAATTTTGCACAAGCAATGAAATATGTAGTGAAGAACAAGTTAGTGCCTCAGACGGATTATGTTGTAAAGGCCAATGCACTCTAAAAGAAAAATCTAGTTCAGGTTGGATTGGATATTTAATTATCGGAATAATAATAATAGTTTTGGTAATTGTGTTTATGCGTTACAAAAAATCTGGAGCATCTCCTCAAATAAAATCTTCTCTAATAAACCCTTCCCTAACAAAATCTCTCCCCATAAATTCGTTATCTAAAAAAGTTTAATTTTTCTTTTTAGACTTTTTTCTCTTGATTTCTTTTTTCTTTTCATTCAGATTTTGGTTATTCTGAACTTGTTGAACTGGCTTAAATACGTCCTCTATTTTTCCACCATTTCTCAAATATTCCAATTTGTTTATCAAAATCTCTCTTTCACTCATTAATTTTTTAGCGAGAGCATCGTAATTATGGAGTTTTCCTACAATAAAATTAGTCAGTTCATTTAGTTCAAAAGTATTGAATTGGAAGTTTTCTGGAGAAAACACTTCAACATGGGCAGGCATATAGGTCATAACAACATTAAGAAAATGTTGCACGCTGTTAAATTCTAACTCTACGTCTGCAAAAGAAGTCCAAAGATTGTCTGTCTTTTCTACCTGTTTAGGTTTATGAATTTCTTTATTCAATATAACTGCTCCTTTTTCTTGACCCATTCTAACGACTAAATCATTCAATGAACTAATAATATGTTCAGCAGGTCTTCCAATAATTTCAAGAATAAATTTCGCTTTTAATGGTTCCATATATTCAAATCAGTATCATGCATTTTAAACTTATCTCTAACAATATATTTAAGCTCAAAATCTATCCAAGTTTATGAATTCAAAAGTTTTTATGGGAATAATAGTTTTTCTTTTATTGATAATTATTTCTTTTGGGTATCTATATATTTCAAAAAACAAGGAATTGTCTCCTACGGAGTTAAACACAGATAAATGCGAGCAAGTAATTTATAATGGTGGGGGCAGAATGAATCTTTTATTCATATCCTCTAAACAAGATGCAATAGCATATTCAGAATTAATGTTTAACACAGAGCCATATAAAACCTACAAAAATTATTTTAATATTCATAGAATTGATGGAAATCCAGAGTGCGAGTCTTATAAGGGAATAGCAATTCTCTGTAACACTAAGGCAGTCAAAGAATTGGAGAGAAATTGTCCACACGACTACACTATCGTAGTCAAGGACGAGTCACAACATATCAGAAGTTCAGCTTACGCAAATAGATTAAGTTTAAACAGAAATGTTGAGCAGTCCGTTTTTATCCATGAGTTAGGCCATTTATTTAATCTCGCAGAAGAATATTTATCAAATTCTCCTCCTCCGAGAGGTTCAAAAAATTGTCAGGCATCATGTGATAAGTTTGGAGATTTAGCAAATTCTTGTTCTCAAGAATGCTCACAATCTAGTTTATATCGTTCAATCGGAAATGGAGTAATGCGTTCACTTCTAACGACAGAATATGGCGCGTTTAACAAAGATTTAATTTCTAAAGCTCTTGAAAAAAAGAAACCTTCGGATTTAACAATTACGGGAAATCAAATATCCAATCCATCTCTATGTAGTGAAACTTCTTACACTGAAATTAAAATATCTGATGGAGATTTAAGTAAAGCAGAATCCACAAATGAATTGATTAAAGGTTGTATTCCAACAAAATCCTTTTTAGACACAGATAAAGGAGTTACTTGTTTTAATGAACATTGTTATAATTTAGAAAATGTTTTTACAGAAACTCAAACTAAAGGTGAACAAATTCTTTCTGGAGAAATATTTGAAGCTCCTAAAATTTCAACTATTGCAGTCCCATTAACAAAAGAAATAATCGTGTCTCAAAATGGTCAACAAATAGCAACAATATCAACAGCACAAGCAGGAGCAACAGCATGTTTAATATGAATAAAAAAGGAGTTTCAGAAGTAGTACAAGTAGTACTAATAATGGCTTTGAGTATAATGGCTATAACAATGGTTTCAAAATATGTTTTAATTCTTTCAGGAAATTTAGAAAATCAACTTTCCCCCATTCCAGACTGTTTGACTACAGAAAGTGAAGTTTTGAGTGCTTGTTATAATTCAGTCAGTCAACAAATAGAAGTAATGGTTAAAACTGACGGAGAGGAAAATCCTTATCTGAAACTATCAACGGGTAAACAGGTTTTTGATTGCAATACTAATTCGTGTTCAACTTGTCAATTAACAGAAGGCACAAAAACAATATATCTCAATCCATCAAATATACCCACAGATTTAACATATCAGTTTGACTCATGTCCTTCCCAAACAATACCTCTTACAACTTGCGCAACGCCATAAGAATCACAAGCAAAATACATAATCCCACAAAAGCGTAAATTACTCCTATTCTAACTTTGTAAGATGAAGTAAATTCCTCTCCACCCCCATTTTTTTCATAAGAGAGTTTAATCTTTTCCTTTTTAATAGGAGTTTCTGGAGAATTTTTTAATTCAACAATTTGTGTTTTTTCAGGCGTCTCATTTTTGGAATTATTTACAATTTTTTTAGTTTTAGTTTTTTTAGGTTCATCATCTTCTTTTGGAATAGAATTAGAGTTTTCAGTTATAGAGATAATCTGGCAAAGTTCAGAAGGAGTTCCTCCATTTGTTCTTAATTTAACGCACAATTCAGGATTTTCAGCATTTTCAATTATTTTCAGATTAAATTCTTTCGTAGAGGGATAAACTCCAATAAGATAATAATGGGGACTTTTCCAAGCATTATCTCTGTAAATTTGAGAGATATAATTTGTCTTACTTCCAGAATAAACAAAAGCTTTGACATCATAAGTTCCAGTTTCAGTCGTGTTTATGTTAATTAAAAACTCCTGATTAATTTCAATTTCTTGTGGAGAATCAATCGTGAATTCTATCGCTTTAACTTCAGTAATGTTCATAATAAACAAGAAAACCATCAGAATCCCTGACAAAAACCGAGTCGCTATCATCGTTCCAGACATTTTCTCTTTTCCAGAACAGTGCAGTTTCATTTTCCTGTCCTTTAGAGGAATATAATCTAATTTTTCCAAGAAAATCTTTCTTAAAGACATAAGTTTTCGTACTTTCATCTTTAATGTTCCAGTTTTTGAAATCAACATCACATGAATCAATTATATCTACATATTCGTCATATTTATTAATTTCTAAATCAACACAACCATAATATTTTGAGTTTTCCCATATCCCAATTTTTTTATACCTGGCATCATCTTCTGCATTTGAAAAAATATCTATCTCATCGTCATAAACCATAAAACTATGAGCCATTCCAAATTTTACAATTTCAAGATTCAGATATTTATCTTTATGAAACAATTTTCCAAGAGTTCTGGAATATTTATCAATTCCTTTCTTTTCAAGATAAATTTCTTTATCAATGAAACTTGACAGATAATCTTTGGCAAGATTTGAATAAGAAAACTTTTTTTCAGGTGTATTTATATTAGCAAGTCGTATCTTTCGTCCATCAGATGTTTCAACAGTATCTCCGTCAAGAACTCTCTCTATATTAATTTTTTCAAGAGAATTTTCATATGACTTGAAGAAAAAATAGTTTCCAGCAATTAAAAAAGTTATTAAGAAAGAGATTATTAGCGCAGGTATTCTATCCAACCTGCACTCCGACAAATGAAGCTTTTGAACCAATGTTCAAATCAATCTCTTTAGAAATTCCAGCATTCAATTCTAAAACATACAAAGCAGAAGATTCAGGGTTAATAGGAATTGTGTTATGAGGTTCAGCATTTCTTTTTATAAATACTACTTCGTTTTCAGAATTTATCCATATAATATCCAAAGGAAGAATAGTATTTTTCATCCAAAAAGGATAAATTCCTTCAGAATCAAATATAAAGAGCATACCTTTATCTTCAGCCATACTTTCTCTGAACATCAAACCTTGAGTTCTTTCTTTTTCTTCATCTACTATTTCAACATAAAAACAATCCTCTTCAAAGCAAACTTTAGGTCCACCATTTCTATTTTGAAAATAAGCTCCAATAAACAGAGCAATCAAAAACAAAACAAATAGAAAGATTAAATTAGAAAATTTTTTGTTTTTTAGTATATTATTCATCATATAAGCATCAAGAACTATTATTTATAATTTCTATGTTTTCACAGAAATCAATAATCAGTGTAATAAATACTCTTTTTAAATAATAAAGTTTATATAACTTCAACTCAAAACATACAAGAGGTAACATGAAAACAATTCTATACGGAACTTCCCATTGTCCTTGGTGTCATAAGGCACGAGAGTTTTTACAAGAAAACAAAGTCAAATTTAGCGATATAAATGTAGAAGAAGACGAAAAATCAAAAAAGCAAATGATAAAAAAATCAGGTCAGCTTGGCGTTCCAGTAATAGATATAGATGGAAATATAATCGTTGGGTTTGATGAAAAAGCTATAAAGAAATACCTCAAGTTAAAATGAAAAATTTAGAATATGATTTTATAATAATTGGCGCAGGAGGTGCAGGATTAGCAGCAGCAATGTATGGAGCTCGTCTTGGTTTGAAAACTTTATGCTTAGGAACTTCACACGGAACAGAAATGCCTTTGGGAGGCGTAATCACGACAACGAATGTCGTTGAGAATTATCCAGGATTTATTCGTTTATCTGGTGCAGAATTAGCTGACAAAATAAAAGAACACGCACAGTCATATGATTTAGCAACATTAAAAGAAGAGAAAGCCGAGAGCGTCAAACAAAAAAACAATTTATTTGAAGTGAAAACCTCTGAATCGACATATACTGGAAAAACAATTCTTTTTGCAACAGGAACAAAATGGCGCAAGTTAGAAGTTCCAGGTTCTAAAGAATTTGAAAACAAAGGCGTAGCTTACTGCGCTTTATGTGATGCACCATTATTCAAAAACAAAGTAGTGGCAGTCGTTGGAGGTTCAGACGCAGCGGCAAAAGATGCACTTGTTCTTGCAGAACACACAAAAAAAGTTTTCATAATTTATCGAGGAGAAAAAATAAGACCAGAACCAATAAATTATGAACGTATAATATCAAACAAAAAAATAGAAATCATAAATAATACAAATGTTACAGAAATAAAAGGAAAACAATTAGTCGAGAAAGTTATTTTAGACAAAGCTTACAATGGAAGTAAGGAATTAGACTTGCAAGGAGTTTTCGTAGCAATAGGACACATAATAATCTCTGATTTGGCAAAATCTATCGGCGTAAAAACAAATGAAAAGGGAGAGATAATTTTAAATCATAGAACTTCGGAAACAAACATGTCTGGAGTTTTTGCAGCGGGAGATGTCACTGACAAACCATTTAAACAATTAATCACAGGCGTAGCGGACGGATGCACAGCAGCATTTTCAGCGTATGAATACATTTCCAAAAATAAACATAAACCTTAAGAAATAAAATTTTCTTCTTTATTCTCTTCAAAGAACTGTCCAAATTTTTTTGCGCTTTCTCTTATATTTTCTAAATTGACGACCCAATTTTTTCCAGAATCTTCAAGTTGTTCAGGTTTCAAAAACAACCAGCCCTCACGATTAAATCTCACGGCTACAACAGGAATAAGACCCATAACACTCGTAAATTGCATGAAATCATCAATCTGTTGTTTAGTTATGTAAATGCGAGGATGTTTACTAGATTTTGCCTCAACAGCATAAGTTTTACCATATCTTCCAGCAATTAAATCACAAAAAGTATTCTCATTAACTCCACTACCTGCAACTCTCGCCGCACGCCAACTATTATCTGTAAATAATTGCAACAACTCTCTTTCCGCACGCGACCCCTTAGCTTTATTTGACATACAAATAAAAAAAGCAAGGACTATTTAATCCCTGCGAAATAAAAAAATAAAAAAAATAAAAAACTTATTTATTCCGAGTCTTTAAAGCCAAAAACTCTGGCGAATTTCTTCCAGAAACCTTTCTTTTTCTGTTTATTTGAATTATCATCATCAAATAAATCGTCAGACCTAGAATCGTCAAATGAGTCATCAGAGATTGAACTATCCGATCTTTCATCGACATCGAATCCACTATTATCAGAATCATCAAACGAATCATCTTCCCAATCACGTCCACGAAGATCCTTCGGAACATCGGTAATGGGAACATTCCTAGTAGTTTTTATTTCATCAAAAGTCATGTGTCCTTCAAGAACTTGTCCGTTTTCAAGAGTCGCTTTCACTGGACCAACCCAAGATTGACCATCATATTTGACTTCAACACGCAAGACAGCAGAAAGTTTATCTTTTTCATTAGATGGATTTCGTTCATCATCTTTAGTCTCATCAAGTTTAAGTTTTCCTTCATAAACTCTGACGCCATTATTTTCACTCATAAGCTCAAGCTCGATTTTTCCTCGAACGCGTTCCCCATAAGCTTCCGCATTTATTTTCTTCGCATTAGATTTCTCACTTACGAATTTGAAAAAACTCGTGCCCAAGTTCCACTTCCCATAATAAGCAAATTTATCTTGTCCTCCTGGGTAATTTTTGATTTTATCATCGTTAACGATTTTCTCACGAGTCATTAACTGCACTTTAGCAGATAAAATTTCTTTTTCAGAATCTATATTTCGAAGGGTAAGTGTTCCATCCCATCTCGAAATTCCATTATTGTAGGTCTTAACTTTTTGAAGAGTCATATTGCCTCGTTCTAAATCGTTTTTAGACCCAATTAGAGAATAAACAACGCGATCAACACTTCGTTCAGGATAAAATATTTTGAACGAACTCCCACCAATATGGACTTTACCATGAGTAGAACTACGAACTTGGTTTCCATTATCACTCGTTCCTTCTTTTCTTACAACGATTGAACTGATGGGATTTGCTTCCTTCTCATCATTGGAAATATACCAACCAGTAGAGTATTCAATTATTTCAGAACCAATTCCAGATACATCATAGTCACTAACTCTAGGGAATAAATCTTCTAAGTTCGATTCAGAATCATCAGATAAGTCATCAGATGAACCACTAACAGAAATTAACCCTCCAAATGTACCGAAAACAAGAAGCAGAGCAATTGTTAAAATTGTTAATTTCATATCATACCTCCTTTCATCTTTATAATAATTGAAGTGCTCCCTCGCCTAAAAGCTGTTTTTTGTGGAAGCACTCGCGACATCATTGAATTCATAAATATGGCATATTTAATAAGGTAACTATAAGTTCAATCACAATGGAACACACCCATAATTTAGATATAGAATCGATAAAATCTAAAAAGTCAATAAAGGAACTTTTAGAATTCGGAATAATCAATATAGATAAGCCGTCAGGTCCGACAAGTTTCTGGACATCCCAATATGTAAAAAGAGCACTTAAATTAAATAAAACTTCTCATTTAGGAACTCTCGATCCAATGGTTACAGGAGTTTTACCCGTTGCTTTGGGAAGAGCCTGTCGTCTAAACGAATATCTTATGCACAGAGATAAAACGTATGTAGGGATTATGCAAGTTCATAAAGAAATATCTAAAGAAATTTTAGAAAAAGAAATATTAAGTTTTGTTGGAAAGATAATGCAATTACCTCCTGTAAAAAGTAGAGTCAAAAGAGAATTAAGGGAGCGAGAGGTAAAAACTTTCAAAATTTTAGAAATAGATGGAAAAGATGTTCTTTTCGAATCTCAAGTCCAGGCAGGAACCTACATTAGAAAATTATGTAGTGATTTAGGTGAAAAAATTGGTGGAGCCCATATGCTCGAACTTCGCAGAACACAAGCAGGTTTGTTTTCTGAAACAGACAAAACATATCCTTCAATAAATCTTTATGAATTTGATAAAGCAATAGCAGAATATTCTAAAGGAAATGAAAATTTATTGAGAAAAATTATAGTTCCAGGAGAGATAGTTTCGCAATTAATTCCAATAATTCAAATTAAAAAAGATGTTGTCAAAAAAGCTTTAACTGGTTCGCCAATATTTGAATCATTCATAGAAGAAAAATTTCCCAAATTAGAAGAAAATGAAAAAGTTTGCGTATTCACAGGCGACAGGTTTATAGGTTGTTATAAATTCATAGGAAAAGGAGATTTGGTTGCAAAACCAGAATTCGTGTTAAACTAATGAGAGAATTCATTTACTATTCAAGAACTGCTCCAACAGCAGGACATTATGTCAAGGAAGACTTACAAGAGTCAGGCAGAATAGACATAGCAGTTCACACAGTTATAGCTGCCTTCTTTCTAAGTCATAAGATTAGAACAGATGTAAGATTGCATATGTTATTCGCAGGACCTCCAGATCCAGTAAAACATCTTGAACTCATGCCGAAAACCGAAGGTAAAACTGGAGTTGACAAAATTTACTTAGGAAAAAAAGATGTTTCAGGAATTCTAAGAAAAATGCTTTTCAAATATAAACAAGGAATAAAAAATGAAGTTTTTCCGGGATATTGGATAGAAAAGAAAAATTTTATGCAGTTAGTAGATGAGATGCATAAAGAAAATAAAAAAATATTTATTCTTGACCCAGACGGAGAAGACATAAGAAAAGTTGATATTCCGAACAATCCCGTTTTTATTTTAGGAGACCACAAAGGACTTCCGGCAAAAGAATACAAAAGACTTGCAAAAATATGTACGCCTGTAACAATCGGACCAAAAACATATTTCGCATCGCAGACGATAGCAATAGTTCAAAACGAATTGGATAGACGTGGAATATAATAATCAAAACACAACAATCATTAAAAAGCCAAGACCTCAAAAACCAATATGGTAAAAGGAGTAGCAGTAAAATTTAGTTCTTATACAGAAACAATTCCTAAGATTCTAAGCATCATTAAACTCGATTCAGAATTAAAAAAACACGAGAGAATAGTTCTAAAAGTAAACTTATTGTCTGGTGATTCATCTCGTTCAACAAAAACAGAATTTTTAGAACCAATAATTCAATTTTGTGTATCTAACAAAAATCCTGGGAGTGAGGTGTTGATAGCAGAAGGATGTGACGGAGAAGAAACCATGGAGTTATTTGAAGCACAAGGATACTCAAAACTCGCAGAGAAATATGGTTTAGGACTAATAGATTTAAACCAATCGGATACAGTGGAAGTACAAAATCCGGAATTTTTAAGATTTGAATCAATTCATTATCCAGAGTTTCTTCTGAATAGTTTTGTTATAACTGTTACTCCACTTGCTTTAGATGAAGATTTAACAGTATCCTCTTCAATGGATTCAATGATTGGAGCATTTCCTTCAAGTAAATATCGAGGATTCTTCGCAAGAAATAAAAACAAGCTTAACAATTATCCTGCAAAGTATCAAGTTCACGATATATTAAAATGCAAGATGCCTGATTTGGCTTTGATAGATGCGTCAGATAAAGGTCTATTTATTGCAGGCAAGCCTTTAGATATGGATAAGCAATCGGCAAAAGTTTTAGGATTTGATTGGAACAGAATACCTCACATAAGGCTCATAGATGAAAGTTTCTCTCCAATCAAAAAAGAAGAGACAGTTGATAATCTTATAGGCATAACTCCTGAAAAAAATAAATAAATAATTTTATTAACTCCTCACAAATAAGATTAACATGAAAAAGAGTATTAGACTAAATATTAACGGTTCAATTCAGCCAGTTTTTTTTAACAGATTCATCAAGGAAAATGCTGATAAGCTTGGTTTGAAAGGTTATGTGCGAAACGTGGGAGATGGAAATGCAGAAATATTTATAGAAGGAAATTCTGATTCTGTTGAGGCAATGATTCCAATTTGTAAGAAAGGCCCACAACATTCAATGATTAGAAACATTCAAGAAAAAGAAGAAAAATATCAAGGTTTTACTGAGTTTAAAGTAATGAATTTCTAATATTCTTCATCATCGTCATCTTCTGAATCTTCATCATCGTCATCAAATTCATCCTTATCCTCTTCAACATATCTTTCCATATATTTATAGAACTACCTAAATTATATAAATTTTCTTATAGCTCCTAATAATATCATAACATCAAAACTAATATAAACCAAAATAAACACATTTCTTCATGGGCAGAGAAGAATTAATCATTCAAGAACGTTTGAAAAAATTACATGCGTTAAAAATTGCGAAAATAGATCCATATCCTCAAATTTTTGAAGTAGAAGACTATTCCGAGGATTTGAAAGAAACGCATAAATCTTTGAAGAATGGGGGAAAGTCAAAAAAGAAAGTAGTCATAGCGGGTCGATTAATGAGCATACGTGATTTTGGAAAAATAGCATTTGGTGTAGTCCAAGATAAAAAAGGAACTATTCAGATAGCTCTTCAGTCTGGAGAAACTCCTTCTGAAACGCAAGAATTTTTCAAGAAGTATTTAGATTCTGGAGATATAATTGGTGTAGAAGGAACAATCTGGAGAACTGAAAGAGGAGAATTATCAGTCTTAGCGAAAAATATAACTTTGCTTACAAAATCTATTTTGCCCTTACCAGAAAAATGGCATGGCCTTCAAGATAAAGAAGAACGTTATAGAAAAAGATACGTTGATTTAATGATTGATTCCAATGTAAAAAAAGTATTTATTACGAGAGAAAAAATAATTAATTGTGTTCGTTCACTTTTAAGAGAAAAAGATTTCGTCGAGGTAGAAACGCCAACCTTACAGACATTATATGGTGGTGCTTCAGCAGCACCGTTCAAAACACATTTGAACGCATTAGATATTGATTTGTATTTATCAATTTCTCCAGAATTATATCTTAAAAGATTAGTAGTCGGAGGAATAGATAGAGTTTTCACAATTTGCAAGAACTTTAGAAATGAGGGAATAGATTACCAACACAATCCAGAATTTACTATGTTAGAATATTATGCTGCTTACAAAGATTATGAATTTCATATGGAATTCACAGAAGAATTATTCAATCGTCTTCGTAAAGAATTGAAATTAGGTGACTCAATAGAATATCGTGGTAAAAAAATATCTTTAAAAACTCCTTTCAAAAAAATTACATTTAGAGAATTAATTCTAAAAGAATCAGGAATAGATATTGATATAACTAATGATTTTGCAAAATTAAAAAAAGTAATTACGGAGAAAAAGATAAAAGACATAAATCTATCTGGATGTAATCACTATGGGGCTTTGTTAGATGAATTGTATAAAAGGGTTGCACGTCCAAATATCATACAACCAACTTTTCTGACACATTACCCTGTTGAAATGATTGCCCTAGCAAAGAGAAACAAAAAAGATTCTACAAAAATCAATTCAGTTCAACTCATCATTGATGGAGCAGAAGTCTGTAAAGCTTACGATGAACTAAACGATCCTCTTGATCAAGAAGCTCGGCTAAAAGAACAGCAAGAGCTTTTAGCAGGTGGAGATGAATCTGCTATGCCTTTAGACGATGATTTTATCACAGCTCTAAAATACGGGATGCCTCCGACAGCAGGTTATGGTATGGGGATAGACAGAATCACGATGATTTTAACAGGTCAAGAATCTATAAGGGATGTTATCCTTTTCCCATTTATGCGACCAGAAAAAATAGAGGATAAAAAGTAACATGGAAGACTTTGACATAATTATCAAAAGTAAAATAAAATCAGCATGTTCGGATATGTCAGTCGCAGGCGAAGTTCCAGATGCACTTAATAAAAAAGTAAAACAAATTTTAGACGAAGCAGTTCAAAGAGCAAAAGCAAACGGCAGAAGGACCTTACAAGCGCGAGACCTTTGAAATTATTATAAATATTAATTAAATAAAAATTAATTAGAAGCAATAGTTCTTCTTCTCTGAATTGGTGCTTTCTTATGAGCCATATTATCTTTCGCAACATGACTTTGTTCCTTAACTTTTTGTTCTGCTAATTTTTCATTTGCGACGGCAGTAGATTGTTCCTTTTCAGATTCAATCTTTTTTTCATCTTCTGTTTTAGCGTCTTCTTTCTTTTCTGAAACAACGACTTTTTTATCAGATTTAGAATGTTTACGTGCGTGTCTTTCTCTCGCAAATTTGACTCTTTCAGGATCCTGTGCAAATGTAACTGTTGCTATATCTCCAATTTTAATAACTTTAACTTTAACACGAGCAGGAGGAGTTCCAGCACCTCTATACCAAACCTCATTATTGAAATAAGAATCAATCTTAACATTATCTAAATCTCTTCCAGGAATTTTCATATGTTTAGCAACAAATTCTTTTATCGCTTTGATGCTCTTAGCAGTTCTTTTGTAACTAGAAACTTTAGTCCATTCCTTTCTAAGAGGAATAACATATTCTCTTTCAATTTTATTTTCATGTGTTTTTGTTTCAGCCATTTTATCCTAAATGTTTCTTGCCTGTTCTTCTAGGCTTGACTTTTATTTTTGATCTTCTCCAATTTCTGCGTACAGCAGTTATTGCGGAAGGATGAACTCTCTTTCCTTTTCCAAATTTTCTTACAACAGCCCATACTGGAGCCCATTTTGTTCTCCTCATATGCCCTGCCAAAACTATTTTTTTATGATTACTTGCAGTCATTTCACGTTCTCCAATAATTTTTTTCCATCTTCAGTAAGCATTCTTCCTTTTCCTTTTCCAGTTGCCTTTGTTAAAAGACCTGCTTTTTCAGATTGTTGCAACAATAATCTGATAATCTTTCCACTTGCAGGAGCAAAATGAGCAGGTTGTTTTCCTCTATTTTTTCTATTCCCATATCTTGTTCTAAGTCTTTGAACTCCAACGCTTCCTCTGAGAGAAATCTGTCTTAGTATACTTGCAGCTCTCAAAAACCAGAAATCTTGTTCTTCTATAGGTCTTTGCTTGCCATGTCCACTTTTGACAAAAATAAGCCATTCAGGCTGTTGAAACTCTTTGTGTTTTTTTAAAGCATCAGCTAATTTAATGTTGAATGTTTGCGCATCTAAAGTATGTGAAGAGTGCATGATGACTACTAAAAAAGATGCTTTATAAAACTTGCTTATAGGCAAGTTTTATGCTTGAAAATATCAATTTTCATTGCATAAACATTACTTAGCGGCTCTTCTAATGTGCCTTCCTACGAATTTTTTCTTGCTTGGAATTTTAATAAGGTTTCTTTTCATCAATATAATTGTAAATCCTATCACTCGATAGTTATATTTTCCAGGCAGATCCTTAATAATTTCTTCAGCAGTTTTTTCCATTTGTTCTCTATCTGAAGCAGCACTTTTTAGTAATTGAACTTTGATTATCTTCCGAGTCTTAAAAGCAATTCCCAAATGTTCAACAAATTCTTTAGTCAATCCATTTTTTCCGATATGGAAATTCAGTGTTTCAACCATTTTTTTTAAAAGAAACTCCTCCAGCAGGCAGGGCAGAAAGCAACTGTTCCCTATTTAACTCATTAAACATACTTTTCTTAATTGCTTCGACTTTATCAACTTTACCAGGGTAAACAAGAAAAATAATTTCATCATTTTCAGCACTTATTTTAGGGACGGCTTGAATAATTTTATCTTGCACAATCAAAACTAATTCTAAATTAATAATCTCCGTCCGTATTTTTCCAGTTACGGACCAAGTTCCAGATTTCATCGCAGAACTTTTATTTAATTGAGATAATTGAAAAATATCTACGTTTGTTTTTTTCAACCCTTGTTTCCAAGCTTTACTAAAACAACCTGTAAAAATTGCACATTCTTTTAGATCATCATCAGAAACAGCTTTTATAGGTACAACAATGGCACAGAAAGGGCTCCCAGGAGATTTAGTGTGCATCACTATCATATCCTTGTGCATACTTTTCAATTCGTTAAGTAATGCATCATTATTTTCAGCACTCTTGCCACCTACAACGAGTTTACCAGATTTTGTGAAAAACCATTTGTATCTTTTGTAATTCATCATAATAATTAGACAAAAAGTCCCTATATTAAGGTTAGCTTCTTTTTAAGAAATCTTTTAATCAAAATTGTTTATTGTTCAAACAAACTTCGATATTCTTCTTCAGTCCAGTTAAGTGCTTTTGAAAATGGTCCGATGGTTCTTGCATTTGGCCCTCTTGTGAATTTTCCTTCAATTAATCTAGTCAAATTCCATTTACTTAACCCTTTTTCTGCTGCAAAATCGCCGATGTTTTCAAATCCAAGTTCTTTAATTCTTTGCAATACCTTTTTTCCAGCAACTTCAAAACCAGAATTAACAATAGTTTGTTTTTGTACCTCGTCTATTCTTATTTTATTTTCAGGCATTCCAGGAACAAATCCAGTATAAACAAAAATAGGATTTATTTTAGCTCCTGAAAGTGCATCATTCAATCTCATATTTAATGAATCTTTGATTATGTCTATTCTTCCATTTTGTATTTGGAGTCCTATGCTAAACATATAATCAGTTTGTTCCGTGCTACTTCGCATGTTATCTCTACTAACTATTTTTCTAAATGAGTCCAACGCTTCCCCAACTGCTCGTGTAACCTCTCCTCTCCCACTTTGAAGCAATGGAACAGAAAAATAAATATTCATTCCATTTTCAGCAACATAAACTGGTAGTTTCAGAGATTGTATGCAATCAATTTCTTTATTATAATCTTTAACAATTTCTTCGGCATCTCTCCAAATTTTTTCTGTCATTTCCTTAGCTACTTGAGGTAAATGACTAAGCGAATCAGCTCCAGAGGATTTTAGATAATTATCTCGATCTCCAATAATTGTTTTCGCGTTCTTGATACTTTCTTCATTACCATAAAATTTTCTCTTCTCTATTTCATCAGCAATATTTCTAAAAAGACAACTAATAGTTTCTGTTTGTGCTTTGTGATATAATTCAGTATTTTTGTCTAAAACTTCTTTGGCAGATTCTATCGTCGGATCACCTTCAATAACAGAAATTAATCCAGAACGAGCAGAAAGCTCCATTTCAATTACTTTTTTCTCCAATCCCTCATAAAGTTCTCTTGCTATAGCCGATTCTTCTCTCGCATTTTCTGCGTCTTTTGTTCTTTTTTCCAATTCTTTCTCAAGTACTCTTTTTTCGTCATAATGTCTATTTAGAGTTTCTTCCAAGTTATTTGGTTTGTTTTGAATAATAGATTGATATTCAGTAGAATCCATTGGAATAGGTGTAATCTTGATATTTTCAGGCTTACATTTTTTATTTGTAGGTAATCTTCCACTTGTCTGTATATGCTTCATCAAAGCAGTCATATTCAAATCCATTGACCCCCCTGGGAATAATTCAAGAACTCCTTCAAATTTATCAGAAGTTGCATTAAACTCGTTCACTCTTCCCTCTAGTTTATGATTAGAGAGATAAGTCATTATAGCTTGTTTAAAAGAATAAGCTGTACCTTTTTCAGTAACATCAGCAGTTATCTTATATCTTACATAGGGTTGTTTTTCCATATTTTTTCACTCAAATTTCAATTTATAAACTTTTCTATTGTTGTCTCTTCAAAGTAGTTCAAATAAAAGAAATATACTCCTTTTCAAAAGAGAATTAATAATATTTCTAAATTGGTTTCAAATGGGCCCATTTTTCTAGAGCTTCTCGTAATTCTTTATTGAATTTAGCGTGTTGTTCTAAAGTTTCTCCTTCTCGTACAGCGTTAATCGCTTGTCGTGTCGCCATTGCTCCAGCTCTCGTTCCTCGAGGATGTCCGTGAATTCCTCCAGAAACCAACATAACACATTCATCACCAAATAGTTTTAGTAAGTCAGGCACAAGTCCAGGATGTAAACCTCCAGAAGTAACTGGAAAAGCTCTTTTCAAGCCATTCCAATCTTGATTCAATCGGACATTTTTAATTTCTTTAATTTTATTTTCTCGCAGAACATCAGCAACACCTTTAACTTCTTCAGCACTTCCGACAAGTTTACCTACAGCAGTTCCAGAATGTATTTGATCAACGCCAATCATCCTCATTAATTTAGCAAGAAGATACATACTTATTCCATGTTTAGGATTTTTATCAAATGATGCGTGCATAGCTCTATGTGCATGAATCGCCATATCATAATCTCCTAGAACTTTCCTCATAGTTTGTACTGAAGAAAAACCACAAGTGACCACATCAATCATTGCGTAACGGAAACCATAATTATGTAATAATTTCGCACGACGTTTCATTTCATCAGTTTCCGCAGTTATATTTATGTAAGCGTCTTTTTTGTCTCCCGTAATATGCTCTGCCTTATCCCGTAATTTAGCAAGTAGTTTAACACGTTTATCAAAATTATTAAATTTAGTAGATGTTAAATTTTCATCATCTTTAACAAAATCAAATCCTCCCATCCAAGTTTCATATCCTATTTGTGCATGTTCAACATCTGAAAATCCAATTTTAGGTTTTGGAACTGCTCCCAAAAGAGGACGATTATAAACATTCATCATTTTTCTTACGCCAGACATTCCATGTCGAGGTCCTGAAAAATGTTTCAAATATTCTTTAGGTAATTGTATATCAATTAACCTAAGATTATCAAGAGCTTTCATTCCAAAGATATTTCCAGCAATTCCACTTAATAACTGAGGACAATTTCCCATTTCCCATAAATCAAAAGGATAGCTCACCTTAACAAAATTTCCGTCACGATGATATGCATGAGCCATTAATTTTTTCATTCTCTCAGGCATAGTAAAAAGAGTTGTCCAAGTCCCAGTAGAACTTTCAGATGCAATTCTTCCAATTGCTTCATCAGCACTCACACCCTTAGCAGGTTCAAAATAAAATAATGCAGTCAATTCATTTTTAGATGGTTTGTATTTGGAATCAACAAAATCCAAATACCACTCAACTCTTTTTGCCATAATCTTTTTAAGAGTTCCTATTTTATAAATCTATTTTTATTTTAAAAATAATTATTCAAACCTAATTTAAGCACTCAAAATAATTTTTAAAGAATTCCTTCTTTAACAATCTCTAATATGAAATAATCGCCACTAGATGCTTCTTCAGATTCAGCGATTTTCATATCGACATTAACTTTCTGAGTACATTTTTCAGTTCCTTTGGGAACTTCTATCTGAATCAAAGTAAAAGCATTTGATCCAGAATATTTATCGAACAGATTCCAAGTATTAATTTTTGTAATAAAAAGTCCTTCCGCTCGCTCTACTCCAAGTCGTGCTAAACAATTTTCATCACTATCTTCAGCAAGAGTAAATTGATATTCCAAAGTTTCTCTCCCTACTTTGGCTCCATCTGGATGTTGAGCGCCTATAACTACATTAAATCCATTTCCCGGTTTTATTTTTGCAACATTAGTAGAGCCAAGATTAATTAACAAATCCTCGCCTTCATCGTCAAACAAAGTCACAATCTCATTCATTACTCCTTCATTTAAAGTATCCACACTTTCAGTTGAACCAGTAAATATTGTTCTAACCATAACCAAACCGAGAACAAGCATACTCATTCCAATAACAATAACTACAATCGTTCCAATAGAAAGCTCAAGAGCTCCCTTTCTATCGTAATGTCTCATTTCTTAAATTACCTGACCTTGTGCGAGAGATGCTTGCTGTATTTGTCTTCCAATTTCAGCAACCCATCTAAAGAACATCACAGATGAAATAACTCCTCCTACTAATCCAATTCCATTCAACCAAAATCCAGCAGTTGACCATGAATTTTTAGAATAACGATATTGCATTATTGCAAAAACTAATCCGACCAAAGCAATTAATGAACCAAAAATAGGAAAAAACATAAAAATTAAAGACAATATTCCTAAAACAACACTTACCACACCACAATTATTTTGAGAATGTTTAGCATCACCCATATCTTTCATTTTATGATAAATTAAGAGATGTTTATAAACATTACTAATCTAAATATTTCAAATGTTCAATAAAGCAATTTCCTCCATAATTGCAACCGTTCTTCTTATCGCTTTAACAATTGTTACAGGAACTTTAATATTAAGATTTGGAAATGAATACCTAAAACAACTCTCTCCTCCAGCAGATTGTTCCCAAGTAAATTTTGAAGCAGGAATATATGAAGAAATAGACGAAACATTTTCTTTAGAAATTTCAAACACAGGAAACAAAGAAATACAATCCTTCATCATGGAAATAAAAGATACAAATCAAAATATAGAATTAAAAGAAATTCCAATTTCAGTAGTTCCATCGGAATCTAAAAGACAAAATCTGAATTTCACAATATCAGAAAATTTAAAAATTTATTTAATTCCTCAAGTCAAAAATACGCAGGATAAAATAGTTCCATGTTCAACAGAAGTTAGCAAATCTATTTCATTAATTAATATCGGAAATTAAGACATAAAAAGTTTTAAAAGACATGTTTATGTTCGTCTTTAATAGGGCGGGTAGCTCAGTGGGAGAGCACACGACTGAAGCTCGTGGTGTCGGGGGTTCGATTCCCTCTCCGCCCATTTTATCGGGAATCGAAGTGCACGCTAACTGATGTTATCGGCAACTCCAACTCTTACGAGTTGAAGTATTCCCTCTCCGTTCATTTTCATTTCAGCAGTGAGTCTCCGAAGCGAAGCAAGGAGTGTCGAACAAGAGAATTGAAAATTAAATTCTTCCAGCAGTGAGTCTTCAAAGCAAGACATAATAAAATTATGAATCATATTTTCAAATAAAAAAATGTGAGTCGGACATAGGCCAGATTCTGTCGGATGTTGCGACATAACTCGCAAACCATGCGTGCTGACATCTTTCTTAGCGTGCGGCTATGGCACTTGCATCGGCGAAGACGCCTACATCTCATTTCTAAGTGCATGAAATTCTAACGAATTTCCCGTTTCATCATATCCAACATCTCGTGGCTTCCCGCAGGGTTCATTGCTCAATGTTGACTGTGTCGTTTCTGTTGCGGAGCTCGGCCTCACGACCGTCGCGATTTCTCGCACTCGCCTTTAATTTGATGTCCGGACCTTCCTCACAACAAAAATCATTGCTGATTTTTGTGCCTCAAAATCCGAAGATTTTAAGGAGAAGAGAATTCATTAAAATTCTTACCAATCGAATGGTACTTCCCGTAGTCAGCTGTCCGACTCACCGAACAAAACAAATTAGTTCATTTTTAAGGCTATCGGTCAATAACATATATAAACAATAAATCTACAAAATATATTATGGTCACAAAAAGAGATGATTATGAAGAGGAGGAAGTTTCAGAGACAGCAGACGAGCGAAAAGGATTTTCATTAAGTTTATCAACGATAATTTTAGGGATTTTATTTTTAGTCATCTGCGAAATGTTTTTATATTTTTTAAGCACTAAAACAGATGCCTCCTTTAGTTTATCAGAAATTATTTTGGGAATATTCATCTCTTTAGTAATCACTTTATTTTTTTCCTGGGCAAGATATATTATGAATTCGAACAAATATCTGGGAATAATAATCGGAATTACTGGGACAGGATCCACAATCTATATGTTAACAAGAAAATTTGTAGGACCTTATACGACTATATTTGTTATTTTAGGAACAATAATCGGTATAGGATATTTATTAATTCATTTTATGAAATTGAATAAGATATAATTTATTTCCAATTTTATTTCTCAATAATTCCTAAGAATAAATAAAAATCATTGAAGCACGTACGCAGGAATAATTTTAAGCAAAATCTATTGTGAGTCCTTATGTTCAAAATTTGTGTTTTGAACAGACAGAAAACCGAAGTTTTCTGTATTATAACTTTTTATAAACTAAATTCTGATCTCTGTCTAATTTTTTAAAAATAGACAATTGAGGCTATTAGTAGTTGTACGCTAAACATCTCGTTGCCTTGATGCGTACACGCCAACTCTATCAACGTGGTCTTCTTCCACGGCCTTAGTTGTTTCGTCTTGCGGATGGCTTCGTGCTTAGATGCTTT
>SXGU01040303.1_pt1 | contig 47988 bp, 36 predicted proteins | sample 3174531 | NCBI WGS metagenome assembly SXGU01 (sample SAMN11356863, study PRJNA531348) | freshwater metagenome | isolation source: freshwater sample F1-140 | place: China: Fuxian Lake, Yuxi | collected 2017-12-25 | reverse complement strand
TCCACTGAGCCTCTCCCGCACACTGCCCCGCAACCGGTGCCTCTGGCGCCCATCCGCTCGCCCGCCTGAATACCGTCCCGTTCGCAGGGATTTCAACTCGCCATTGCTTTTTCAGTCCGCCCCATCTCATCTGAGGTCAGATGCTTGTATTCATGGCTTTTGTCCCGTCTCGGCAAATGCTGTCCGAACCGCTTCCCGGAATTCTTTCCGCAAGCGCTCGTCCGCTTTGTTCTGGTCGCGATACTGGAGGAACAGAATGCCGATCACGCCGGTCTTCGGATCGGCCCATGCGACCGTTCCGCTGGAGCCTTCGTGCAAAAACAATCCGTCCGGCAGGGACCAACCCAGGCCCCATCCCGTGGTTTGCTCCTTCAGCATCTCGGCCACAGCGGCTCGCGACAGCACACGCCCGTCGTTGTCCAGGAACAGTTGCAGGAAGGGCGCCAGTTGCGCCGGATACGAGAATAGTCCCCCGTCGGGCGCGGTGTTGGAAATCTTCACCGCCGGATTGTGGCGGAAGATCGTTTCCCGTTTGCCGTCCCGACGCGCGTAGATGATCGCGATGCGATTGGTCGTGGGCGGCGGCGGCGCAAAATGGGTATCGTTCATGCCCAGCGGTTCCAGAATCTTTTCGTGAACGTAAGCGGCGTATGGCTTTCCGGAGACGACCTCGATCACACGGCCGAGCACGAACAATGAGGAGTTGGAGTATTCGAACTTCGTGCCGGGTTTGAAACGCAATTGGCTGCGCGCAATGGTCGCCAGGATCTCCGGAAGATGTTGTTGAAGCCAGAAATCGTCCAGCGGACCGCCCAGGGGCCAACCAGACCGGCGGGTCGGAGGATTCGGAACGAGTCCTGAGGTGTGCGCCATCAAGTGCCGAATCGTGAAAACCTGGTGCAGCCCATTGGTGTCCGTTTGCGGCCGAAACTCCGGCAGGTATTTCTCGACGGGATCGTCCAGTGCGAGTTTGCCCGCATCGACCAGGGTCATGGCCGCAGCCACCGTGACAGGCTTGGTGATGGAAGCGATCCAGCAGAGCGTGTTGGTGGTGAAGGGAAGTTGATTCTCAACGTCCCTCAATCCAAAGGCCTCGTGGCGCACCACCCGGCCGTCACGGGCCACCAACGCAATCGCGCCAGGCACATGATTCGTTTCAACAGCGCTGCGAACCAACCGGAACGCTGCGTCCAGCGCACCATCGCGGAGCGCAACCTGTTGATTGAGGTCGGCGGCAGCCGCAGTGGTGCCGGCAATCAACAGCGCCCCGAGTCCCCGGAACACCGGAATTAACCATGTGGAGTTCATGCTCATGCTTCTCGTCGTTTTAGGTCCAGGGACATAATTAAGATGCTTTTGAACTGCAAGCGCGCGGGCGGGCGGTCCATTTCCCAGCGCGGTGGCAAAGCGTCCGACATTGTAAGCGATGCGATCTCCCGGCCCATGCCGCGCGAGACGATCTCGAGGTTCGCGCCGCCGTCGTCGCACCGCAGCACGCCGCCCTCGCGACCCCAGTCGTCCTCGGGGTCGTGATACGCCTTTCGATACTGGTCCCTCTTGAAGCTGCGCGATGGTGGGAAGTCTGGCGTGCCAATGGGTGCGGTGACGCCCCACAATTCTCGAAATGCTTTCGGGGCCACGCGGCCCGGCTGCGTCAGGCCCTTCGAGTTGCCCTTGCTCATGTAGAGTTTGCCGTCGGGCGCCCAGTTCAACCCGTGCAGGCCGTGCTCCAGATTGCCGAGGTCGGTGTAAATGCGAACGTATTCATCCGCCTCGTCATCGCCGTCGAGGTCGCGCACGACCGTCAGGTCCGGCGCGTTGGCCACCCAGAGATCGCGCCCGTGCCACGCGAGTCCTTGAATCGCATTGAACCCAGTGGCGAACGTCTTCGTGCGATCCGCTTTGCCATCGCCGTTGTCGTCGAGCACGAGCACGACGCTGTCGCCCGGTGTCTCGGGCTTGGGATTGCGATACTGCGGTCGCATGCCGACGCAGAGCCGGCCCTTCGCATCGAACGCCATCGAGCACGGCTGGCGCACCAGCGGTTCGCGCGCGAAAAAGGAAACCTCGAACCCGGCCGGCACGGTGGGCAGCGCGTCACGGTTGACGTCGCGGTCGAACTGCCAGCCGGGAGTCTGTTGGGCCAGGGCGGAGCAGCCCACGCCGACCCCGGCGAGCCAGGCGCAGATCCGTGAGAGGTGATCAATCTTCATAGCTTGAATAGTTGCCGCGCATTGCCGCTGAGAATTTTCGCCGCGGTGGCGGCGGGGAGATTGAGGCGGAGCGTCATGATTTTTCCAGTGTCGAAAAGGGGACGAGCCATTCCGCGATGCGGTGGGTGAGGCGGTCGGACTGGCCGCCGGGGGTGATGTGGGCGAAGCAGACTTCGTCGGCGAGGGCGGCGACGAGGGCGTTGCGGCGGGTGGCGAGTTCGGTGGTGACACGCTTTTTGGTGGTGGCGAAGCCGGAGAGGATGAGCAGGCGTCCTTCGGTCAGCGGGGTTTGCAACTCGGCGGGGATGCGTGTGGGCAGGGCGCGCGCGGGGCAGAGGATGATGGGCGGCGTGCCGCGCAGCAGGATGCGAAGGCACTCTTGCTCCACCGGCGAATGGAAGCCGCTGATGATGCAGCGTCCGGCGTCGCGCCAGCGGGCGGCTTGGTCGTAGGCCGATAAAATGACGTTGCCGGGGCAGCGGGCGGAGCAGAAGAGTCCGGTCTTGGGCAACGCCAGGAGGCCGAGGTTGCCGAGGGTGGTCAGTTCGGCGGGCGCAGCGTCGCCCAGCCGCTCCGATAACCGGACTGGCCAGTGCGGGTCAGCGGGGATGATTCGAGTTGGAGCGATGCCATTCATCTTCCGCCTGTGCCGACGGTTATCCGAGGTGCGAAATGTCCACGTCGCCCCAATGCTGCTTCAAGTATTCCGCGACCAATCGCCTATGGCAGTGATGCGGCTTGTCTTCGCTGCACAGCAGGCAGCCTTCCGCCACGACTTCCTTCGGGATGCGCTCCTCAATCTTCCGTTTCTCCATGAGGTCGAGGAATCGCTTTTCGTAGGTGGCCCAGTCCCCTTTCAGCTTCTTGTATTCGTCCAGCATCTCCTGCGTGGGAGCCAGGTCCGGAGTATGCACGTAATCCATGCCGCACATTTCCTTGAGGAAAAACGCGAGGTCATCGCGCTTGGCGAACCCTGCCAGTTGCGACACGTTGTTGAGGCGCACGTCCACGACCCGTTTGGCTCCCGACTTCCGGAGTGCGTCGAAGAATTGCCGCGCGTTCTTCTTGGTGAATCCGATGGTGAATACTTTCATGGTGAATCCTCCCTGAGGGTCATGGCCGCCTGCGCTTCGTCCACGTAGGCGACTTGTTGTTCCTGCCGCGCGAGTGCTTCGGCCAGGAGTTCCTGCCGGGAGCGGAACAAGTCCTCTTTCGGCAGGCCGGTCACGTCGAGCAGCCGTTCCATCGCGGCTTCGTGCGTTTCGAGATGCCCGTCCGCATGGATGTGCGCACAGGCTGGCCGCGCTCGGCCAGCGCCTTGGCCACGAGCAAGGTCCGGTGGCACTCCAGCGGCTCCTTCTCCGCGCACATCAGGGCCACGCGATACTTGGCCGCGCCTTGCAGCACGCGGTCCAGCCCGCTCTGGAAAAGCGGCGTCTGCGCCAGCCGCCCGTATTGCACCCGCCCATCGAGGTAGCAGGAACGGTCCTCGGAACGCGCGCCGAGTTCCTTGCCGAGAAACACATACCGGATGCCGTTCGCCTTCAGGCACTGCTCCAGCGGCTCCCGGTTGAATTGCGGGTTGAACTGGCTGAATGGCGATGACCGCACGTCGGCCACGGCCACCACCTGATGCTGGCGCAACAAAGCAAGGAACAACTCGGCGCTGTGCGTCGAGTGGCCAACGGTGAAAATGGGCTCGCTTGTCATGTTCATCACCACTCGAAATCTCACGCAAGGCACGGCACTTCTTCCTCATCGAGGAGGGGAGCGGACTGCGGTTTAACCAGCCACCAAATCGGCTTCCAACGGCTTCGATTTCCGGTGCTGGCTCACGCCGAGGATGCTGAAACCGATGACGTTGCCCTGCGCGTCCACCCGTTCCATGACGGCGTCATGCGAGGTCTCCTTCTCGTATCCGGCTGCGTCGGAGAAACGGACTTCCAGAAAGTCTGCCTCGGCGTCGAACCACACTTTTACTTTGTTGGCCATAGGTCTTCTCCAGGTTTGGGTTTGTCGGTCAAATAGGCGGTGACGATAAACGCGTCATTCGGAGGATACTTTACGACGACGCACAGCCATTTGCCACCCACAAGTGTTTGCGCGTAGAACTCGTAAAAGAGCCGCACGGCATCATCCGAGCGCGAACGGCGCACGAACTGCGGCTGGCGCAGAACACGCTGCAATTCGGCTTCCATGCCCGCCATTTCGGGATGCTCCAGAATGTGCGCCAGCCGCTCCTCCGTGAGCCGCACCTGCTGGCCAAAGCAATCCTCCAGGATTTTCATTCGCCCTCCTCCTCTCCCGGGCTGCGGCCGAGGCGGTATTTGATGTCGTAGTTCAGGATGAAATCCAACTCCTCCGCCGTGAACCCGTAGTGCCCCGCCAGCACCGTGTCGATTTCGTCGAGGATGGGTTTGGAGAATTTTGGGATGATGCATTGAACCGTCAAAGTGTCATGACTGTATGTCATTTTTCTCTCAAACGAGTGCTTCTTGAGGTCCGCCGACAGCCTTTTCCCAAGTTTGATGAACTCGTCCAAAAACTTGTTCGCTGTTCGCGGATCAAAAGGAAAAAGGTCAGTTTCACGACGGTTCAAGTGACTGCCATCAGATACGACATCCATGAACCATCGAAACAGCGTCGAGTTGAACAAGCAAAATGCCGCCGCTGCGTGGGATGCCTCCGCGAATTGCATTTCCTTAAACTCTGAGGGTGGCCGCAGCTTCCCTCGACCGTCCCGAACCTGTGGAACAAAATCCAGAATCTGTAAAAAGGAGTTTACCTTGCGAGAATAATAGGTTGTTGCCCTCCCGTATGAGGAGAACGCCGAGGCCAGTTTCACGGGTCGGGCAAATAGTTTTTCCCAAATATCAAATTCCTGCTTGCTTGAAATGCGCGGAAAGCAGCCTGGAAGCGGACATCTTGGTGACGTGTGTAGCTGAAGTTTCGAGAATAGAGAGTCGCGCTCCTCAGCGTTCCAGCGATTCAGTCTTGATGACAAAATGACGGGTTGGCTTTGCTTGTGTGACAAGAGCAGTATCGAAAGAGTGTTCTTGTCGAGGCCGTCAAACAGGTGGGCTGGTCTGTCGTCGAATGAAGTGAACCAAAGTTGCCGCTTAAGAAGAATCCGTTGGAGTTCCGAGTATCCCTCGGTTGCAGTCGAAGAGATTGGCACGATGTAGCCCTGACGGCCATTCACCAACTTTTCGCATCTTTCCAACACCAGCGAATACAGGTTCTTTGTGGTTAAAGTCGAGTAGTTGCGCGGCACGTAACCCTCAAGCTGTTTCAAATCCAGATAAGGCGGATTACCAACAATGACATCAAACCCGCCGCTATTGAGAATACCGTGGAATTGAATGAACCAGTGGAACGGCTGGTAGGATTTCACCCAATTCGCTAAGGCGGCTTTGTCGCTCACCTTCACGCCGTATTCGCCGGCGAGGTGGCGGTTGAGTTCGTCTTCCAACGCCTTGAGCCGTTTTTGCAATTCCAGCTTGTGGGCGGCGGGCACTGAGCCGTCGCCTTCGGTCTGGAGCTGGCGGAATTTGTCGAAGGTCTGCTGGAGGTCGGCGGCTTTGACCGCGATTTTTTCCATCGCGTTGTCGAAGTCCAAGCCGCTGGTGATGGCGCGTTTGACTTCGTCGTAGGTGGCGTAGCCGACGAGGGTGTTGCCGGCGCGGATGTTGAAATCAATGTCAGGCAGCGGCTCGATGCCGAGGTTGTCGCGAGCGGCATCGGGCTCGACCTGGGCGGCGAGCTTGAGGAAGAGGCGCAGTTTGCAGATTTCCACCGCCTCTTCCATGATGTCCACGGCGTAGAGGTTGTTGAGGATGATGGATTTCAGGACGAAGTAGCGGCGGTTCGGGTGCGCGTCTACGCGGGCGAGGACTTCGGTGAATTTCTTGTGGTAGTTGGGATGGACCTTTTTGCCGTGCTCGCTCCACTCGGCGAGGAAGGCTTCCATGCGGTCGAGACAGGCTTCGTAGAGGGGTTCGAGGATGTTGAGCGCGGCAAAGATGAACGCGCCCGAGCCGCCAGTGGGGTCGAGGACGGTGATGGTGGTGATGGCCTGCCACAGGGCCATGAGCAGGTCCGGGCCTTCGCAGTTCTGGATGACATCCTGCGCGAACTGGCGGAGGTCGAGATTGAGGGTGATGAAGTCGTTGACCTCGCGGACTTCGCCAGCGGCGAGTTTCCGCTGGACTTCCTCATAGCGCTGGCGGCGGGCGACGACCTCGCGCCAGATTTCGGTGGGCAGGGCGTAGTCGGCAGGCGCGGGTTTGTTCCAGGGCTGGCGGCGCTCGATGAGGTTGGGCTTGGTGGTGTCGAGACCGGCGGCGATTTCGGGCGGGAGTTTCCGGTTCGTGCCGTGGCGGACGGCGGGGTAGATGTAGCGGTCGGGATTTTCGCGGAGCAAATCCCAGACGGTCGGGCCGTGGGGGTTCTCAAAGGCGACCTTGCACTTGGCGCGGGCGGCGTCGAAGAGGAATGGGAGGACGGTGTTCTTGCTGATGTATTCGGTGATGTCCTCCTTCGTGTAATACGCCCCCATTTGTTTCTGGTTGATGTATTTCTCGAAGATGTAGCCGAGGACGTCGGGGTTGATTTCGTTGTCGGCGCGGAGCGGGCGTTCGTCGAGATGCCACTGGTATTGGTCGAAGTAGTCGAAGACGCGCTCGAAGGCTTTGTCGGGAATGGCGATGTCCTTGCCGTAGCGCTCGGGCTTTTCGAGTTCATGCACGTCGAAGAGGCCGCCGTTGAGATAGGGGATGTTGCCGAGGAGCTTTTCGAGGTCGGGCGCGCGGTCTTTGCGGCGTTTGCCGAAGCCTTCGTGGAAGAGCCGGAGCAGGAAGTAGCGGTAGAAGGTGTAGAACTTGTCCTTGCCCTGTTCCTTTTTGCAGCGGTCGAGCCGGTGGCGGAGGTAGTCGTGGTCGCCGTCGAGGAAGCCTTTGCGCTGGATGAAATAGACGAACATCAGGCGGTTGAGCATGACGGACGCATACCATTCGCAATCGGCCACCTCGCCGATGCCATCAATGAACTTGAGAAAGGCTTTCCGGTGGGTGTCGAAGTCGCGGTAGAACGCCTTGGTGACGCGCTCGATGTCGAACGCGGCGCGGGCGCGTCCGGCGACGGCGACGGTGGAGAGGCCGGCTTCCTCTTCTTCGAGCGAGACGTAGAGGATTTGGAGCTTCTGGAGGAGCGAGTCGCCGGGCTGGCCGCGATGATACTCATGGGTGCGGGCGGCGAGCGGTTTGCCCTGCTCGCGGCGGACCCACATCCAGGACTGGCTGGCGCGGTCGCCGGTGACGAAGACGATGAGATGCTCGAAGCTGGTCTCGGAGAGTTTGCGGTCGAGCTTGAGGCGGGTGGCGTGGTCGGGCAGGCCACCGGTGGGCGATTCGCAGAGCCAGGCGGTGAAGCCGCGCTTCTCAGCGATGGCGGTGAAGGCGTAGTCGGTCTCGCCGACACGCAGGGTGAGCTTTTGGCGGGCGGGCTCCCAGCCGAGCTCCTCGATGAAGAGCTTGGGAAGGTCGCACTTTTGCAGGAGCGGGCGGGCGCGTGGGAAGTCGAGTGGCATAGGTCAGTCTTTCCGGATTCCGAGGGAGCAGATTATTTTGGGCTCGCGTGCTTCGGCGTCGTCCTGCGGGACGCAGAGGCGGTCTTCCTCGTGGAGCGAGAGGACGAGTTCGACGAGCTTCTCATTGTCGATGCCGGACTTCATCTCGCGGTTGAGCAGGTCGCGGGCAGCCTCGGTGAGCGGGGCTTCGTAGATGGCGTCGAGGGCCTGATGGAGCGGCTTGATGTCGAACAGAGTGTCTTTGACATTCGCCGCATAGTCCTTGAGCCGTTCGTAAACACGGCGGCGGGCGCTGGCGGGCTTGCCAAGCTGGCCGCCGGTGGTGGCGTGCTCCTTTTGAATCCCGGTGACGGCCTGTTCTACGAGCGTGTGATGCGTGGCGAGGCGGGGGATCGCGGGGGTGGCGGGTTCGCACGCGGCGGCGCGGAGGATTTCGTGCTGACTTTCGGTGACGGTGCGGCCCTGTTCGTCCACCCAGGCGAGCGCGTCATTGCCGTCGGCAGTGCGGACATAGACCATGACGCCGGAATCTGGCTTCGCTCCGCCTGCGCCGACGGGCTTGGGCGGCACGGCGGCGAGGGCCTTGGTGGAGAAAACGACGTTGGCCATGTCGGGGATGGTTTTCTTGAGCGAAGCGTCGATGTCGCAGGCGTTCTTCCAGATTTGGTAGGCGAGCGAGGCGAGGTCCACTTCGTTGTCCTCGGGGTCGTCGAGGATGCCGGACTTCTCGGTGAACAGGTCGCGGATGAGGCCGTCGTGCTTCTCGTCCTCGAAGAACGTCTCGTCGGTGCCGACGACCTCGGCGTTTTCCTGGAGGCGCTGGCGGACGCGGGCGCGCAGGCGGATGAGGCGCTCGACGCCATCGGCTGGCAGGAAGGAGTAACAGAGGATTTCCTCGGACTTCTGGCCGATGCGGTCCACACGGCCGGCGCGTTGGATGAGGCGGATGATGGCCCACGGCAGGTCGTAGTTCACGACGATGGCGGCGTCCTGAAGGTTCTGGCCTTCGCTGAGGACATCGGTGGCGACAAGAACGCGGAGTTCATCGGAGGCGGAAACCTTTTCCCGCGCCTTGTTGGATTCCGGGCTGAAGCGGCGGGCGAAGTCAGAAGGGTCTTCGGTGTCGCCGGTGACGGCGGCGAATTTCTTCAGGCCGCGGCAACGCAGTTGTTCGTTGAGGTAGCTGACGGTGTCGGCGAACTGCGAGAAGAGGAGGATCTTCTCCTTGGGGTGCTTTTTGGTGAGGAGCTTTTCGAGTTCAGCGAGTTTTTCATCCTTCGCGGGCTGCCAGTCACCGGCGAGTTGCAGGATGGAAAACAGGCGTTCGGCGTCCTGGCGCAAATGCTTCGCGAGGTCTTCAACGAAGAGGTCGGGACGCAGCCACTCGAAGTTGCTGCCGTGCTCGGCTTTCAGGATGGCGTAGCCGCCAGCGCCCGCCTTGGCGAAGTCGGCGAGAGTCTGGGCGGTGGTTTCAGTCGGCTCTTTGGCCTTCTTTTCCTCATCGCCAAAAAGGGTGCTGTCGCTGTCGTGGTCCTCGCTGCGCGTGTCGAAGAGCGAGGAATCCTGGGTTCCCACCGGCACGGGCAGGCCGTTGTCGAGCGCGTGGAGGAAGATGAAGTTGCGCAGGATGTGACGGCGGACGGAAAGAAGGAAGGAGTGGCCGCTGCTTTCGAGGCGCTTGAAAAGATTCGTGCGGCAGAAGCCAATGAGGCGTTTCCCGGCGCGAGAGAGGTTCTTCATGACCTCGGCCTCGGACCCGGTCGGCGGCACGTCGAGTGTGGCGGCGAGATAATTGGCGAGGCCGTAACGCGGTAGATGGAGCACGCGCACGGTGTCCACGACCACGTCGGAGTAGAGCTTGGCGTATTGGTCGTCGGGATGTTTGTCGCGGATGCGGAAGTGGAGCGCCTTGGGCTGGCGCTTCGGGAAATGAAAACGGGTTCCGCCTTCCAGAACGAGGAAGCGGCGGTCGGCCTTGGCCTTGGAGCGGGCGCAGTTGGAGCAGGCTTCCTGGGTGGCGGTGACGATGGTCTGGCACGCGGGGCATTCGGTGAAAGCGTAGTTGCGCTCCACGAAGCTGCGGGTGCGGCGGACCATGAACAGGCGCATCATCTCGCGCCAGTCGTCGGGATGCAGACTCTTCTCGAAAGCGGAGAGGCAATTCAGCGGGCACTGGTGGCGGCGCGTGAACTCATCGGGCCGGCCATCGCAATCGCGGCGCAGGTATTCCTCAGGCCGGATGCCGACGACATCCTCGGGTTCGAGGAACAGGCGAAGCTGATTGGCGAGGTCGAGGTAGGCTTTGTTGTAGGGCGTGGCCGAAAGGAGGATGCACTTGCTGGCGTTCCGAGAAACGTAATCGCGGACGACGGCCCAGCGGCGGCCCTCGCGGTTCCGCAAGTTGTGGCTTTCGTCGATGATGACGACGCGGAAGCGGCGGAGTTCGGGCAGGACATTTTGCGCCTGCGTGACCGAGACGACTTCGGCAAGGAGGCGGTAGCGGTAGGCATAGTCCTTCCACATGCCGACGAGATTCTTCGGGCAGAGGATGAGCGTTTCGAGCGAGCGTGGCGGGTCTTGGAAGACGCGGGCCAGCGCCGTGGCCATGAGCGTTTTCCCAAGTCCGACGACATCGCCGAGGATGACCCCGCCCCGCTTTTCCATATGTCTCGCTGCGATGCGAACCGCCGCCGATTGAAACTCAAGCAACACGCCGCGCATATCCGCCGGAATGGTGAACTCGGACAGACCGGCCCGCGCTTCCTCCGCCAGATGGTAAGCCATCTTGACGTAAATCTGATACGGCGGCGGGCACTCGGGCCGCGCCCAACTTTCATCGATGACTTGGATGAGTTCCTTGGTGATGTCGATGCACCACTTGTCGGCCCAGCGGTCGTTAAACCATTGTTCCAGCTTCTTCGTGGCGTCGTGGTCGAGGACATCCACGTTTAGTTCGCCCTGCTTGGAAAGCCCGGAGAGCGTGAGGTTGCTGGAGCCGAGAAAGCCGGTGATGGGGTTGTTCGGGTCAGCGCGGAAGCACAGGTAGAGCTTGGCGTGGAGCGCGTGCCGGAGATGGAGCTTCACGACGACCTTGCCCGCCTTGAGTTGCGCAGAGAGTCGGCGCAAGCCCGACTCGTCGTCGTCGGTCGGAGCGCCAATCGTGAGCTGCGCGCGGAACTCCTCGGCCAGCCGTCGCTTCAGACGGATGACGGCCTGATTGCTGATTTGATCCTCGTGCGGCAGGAGGCTATAGGCTTCGCGCAACTCGTCCTGCGGCAGCCTTTGCATCCCGACAAGCAGGCGGCATTGCTGCCCGGTTCCCCCCGCCCACTTTTCAATCAGCCCGTCGATGGCTTTCCAGCCGCGCAAATTGAAATAGCCAACGCAGAAATCGGAGCGCTGGGAAATATCCAGCGTTTCCCGCAGGGCTGGAAGGAGGGCGAGGGCGATGTTGTCGAAGATGCGTGGCATGGGTTAAAAATGGAATGCAAGGTTCAGGCGGCAGAGACGTACGGTTTCGTCGGTTTTCCCGATCCCGTGGCTGGAGAGTCGGGGCAAAAGTGGAGTGACGAACGACGAAAGCTCGGACTTCGCAATTCGAACTTCACCCGGCCGTTCAAGGGCAACCCCAGGCTGGCGAGCGCGAAAACGTTCTGGCACGACGATTTGAATAAAGGTTTGCCGCTTCTAATGGAAATCCAAATCGTGCGACGAAGTTTCATAGCTCGAACAGTTGCCGCGCATTGCCGCTAAGAATCTTCGCCTCGGTGGCGGCGGGGAGGTTGAGGCTGCGAAGGGGATCGAGAATTTCCTTCGGCTGCACCCAGGGATGGTCGCTGGAGAACAGCAGCTTGTCGGCCGTGGTGAAATCGAGGGCGAAGCGCATCGCTTCGGGCAACGGCGACACGATGTCCATGTAGATCGAGCGCAGATACTCGCTGGGCTTGCGCTGGAGGTTTTGCGGGCCGCGCTTGAGCACGGCAAGTTGGTGATCCATGCGTCCGCAGATGTAAGGGAGCGTGCCGCCGAGATGCGGGCAGATGAGCTTGAGCTTCGGGTGTCGGTCGAGCAAACCGCTGGCGATGATGCGGGCCATGGCGATGGTGTTCTCGAACATGTTGCCCAGCGTGCTGGTGAGTTCGTAGCCCTTCACTTGCTCGGTGGTCATCGGTTTGGACGGATGCAGGAGGATGGGAACGTCCAGTTCTTCGGCGCGGGCGTAAAGCCAGTGGAACTGTAGTTCATCGCACCACGCGCCCGCGAGATTCGTGTAGAGCAGGATGCCGACGAACCCGAGCTTCTTCACGCATCGATCCAGTTCCGCTGCCGCGGCCTTTTCGTTCTGCAGCGGAAGCGTGCAAAGCCCACGGCAACGGGTGGGGTGCTTCGCGATCACACCGGCGAGCGAATCATGAATGAGTTGCGCGACCGCCGGGCCGTCGTCGTCGAACCACTCCGGCCCGGGATCGTTTGTGCTGAGCATCGTGATCTCGATGCCGCTGGCATCCATCGCGGCGAGCTTCGCCTCCACACTGACGTAGGCCGGCGGCACTTTGCGCAGCCAGTCGCCCATCTTCAGGAATGTGGTGCCGTCCTGGTCATACACGAGCGGGTCGGCTCGGCGCTTGCGCATCATCTCCAGCACTTCGGGAAAGAACAGATGACTCTGGCAGTCCACGAGGCCGCGGGTCATGCGGGGTTCTGCAGCCTTGAGGGGCAGCGCGGCCAGCGCCGAGCTGGCTCCAGCAGCAGCGAGGAAGCGGCGGCGGGTGACTGGTTGCGAGTTGATCCTGTTGTTCATGGTTGGTTCCGTTTTCGTCAATCGCGGGTCCACGGCGCGACGGGTCGCACCCGCCCACCACCGTTGTCATCCAGTTCGCGAATTGAGAGTGAGACTTCGGGCAGTTGGTCGCGGGTCCGTGCGACAACGACGATCACATGCCGGCCCTGACCCAGGAACATGGGCAGACGCTTCGGTGACCACGTCTCGCGGCCCAGGCGCAGATCAAAGAGATCACGACCGTCGAGGAAGAACTGCAGCTCCTGGCGCGATCCCGGGCCGCCGAGGTCCGCCGTCCATTCGACCCACACGCCCGCGTCGGCTTGGATCGCAGCGGTGGCAAACGCGCCCGTCGTCCCCGCCGGCCGGTTGGTGGGAGTTGGAAACCATTTTTCGAATGCGAGCGGCGAGGCCCCTTCCACGCGCTGCCATGCCTTCTCGATCTCACCGAAACGCACTGGCTGATCCCATCGCCACTGATTGGCTCGGTTGGTGATGAAGGACGCTTCCACGGTGGCGCCGGGAAGTTCCGGGCCGATGACCAGCCAGTCCCGGATCGTTCCGAGTCCCGCCTGAACTGTTTCCTGCCATGTTACCGTTGCCTCGCCTGTTGTGACTTGAATCCGGGCGGGGAACGCAAAGGTCCCCCGCGCGCCAGCGGGAACGCGGACTGGCAGTCGCACGGTGGTGTTGGAATGGGGGGGCGCTGATGCCACGATCGGCTCGCCTTGCCAGCTGTGCGACCACTGAGGTGTGACGCGAATTGTCGCGGCCTCAGCCCCACGATGCTCGACGTTCACGTGCCATTCGGCGTCTCCGCCCCTGCCTTGTTGCAACGTGTCGTTCAATGCTGCCGCCGCCGTGGTTCGGAGGCGGATTCCAAAGAGCACCTCAGCCAGATCCGGATTGTGCGGCGGAGGCAACGACCGGGTGACGGCCTGCGCGACCGCGCGCTTCAGCTTCAACCAGCGCGGATCCGATTCCGCTGCGGCGCCGAGCGGCACCGCCTGCTCCCGGAGTGGTCGGAGGTCCACGACCGGCCGCTTCGAGAGTCGGCCGAGCACGCCTTCCACTGCCTCGAACCAGTATTCGACACGGCGCCCCGGTTCGATCCAGGCCGCGTCAATGCCGGCGCCCACGAGCGGGCGGCGGACGCCTTGAAGCTGGTTGCGACGCAGCATGACGCCCGCCGTGCGCCCGCCAATGTCCAGTCCCTCGGGCGCGTCGGTGATGCGATTGTCCTCGATCAAAATGTCCTCGGCGCGAAAGGGCAACTGGCTGCCGACGGACAACAGAATCTTCCCGCCGCGCACGTCGTTGCCCCGGAGCACGGCGGCGTTCATCAGGCAAGGTGTCTCCGCCCGTCCGAGGGAATCGACATCGCCACCGCTCAGTTCGATGGCGGCCGTGCCGGATTCAAACCGCCGCATATCGAGCCGCGGCGCGATGAGACGGTTGCCCAGCATCTGCGAGAAAAACGAGGGCTCCGCCGCCTCTGGGCCGTCGCTGGTATGCTGGAAGGCGAGAAAACGGAGAGCGGCTTCAGAGCTGCCACCGACGCGTTCGAGCTGGTTTTCCGCGAAGACCACTTCGTGGTTGAGGCCATACATTTGCATGGAATCTCCGTCGGCAATGCGATTCCCCACCATCAGCCATTGTCGGAGGCTGTGATTGATGCCGAGCAGTGAAGTGGAGTCGAGCGGCACGGACCAGGGGCGGTCGATCGCGATGGAGTTGGTGGTGCCGCGCTGGATCGTTCGCGCCTGCCCCTTGCCGCGACCGGCGAGGACAAACGCCAGGTGGCCCTCCGGCTCGAACGGCCAGGATCGAACGGGCTTGCTGAGTTGAACCGAAGTCCCAGCGGCGGACGCCACGCCCCCGTAATAAACCGGCGACGCGCCGTCCGAGCCGACGATCTCGTAATCAGCGGACTGGGCGAAGGCGACCGTGTTGCCGCGGAAGTAAACCTGATCGTAATACGGATGCGCCTTGGTGCTCCACCCCGCGCGCGACATGTTGTCGGCGCCAAGCATCTGGTTGTTCTCCCATATCACTTTGCGGCCGCGCTGAGCCCAGACCAGCCCGCCCCGTCCGGTGTAGAGCCGGTTGTTCCGCACGAGACTTCCGTCCGACATGAACGCCAGCAGCAGGGGGAATCCGCCCGAGTAGATGTCGCAGTCCTCCACCCGGATGTCGCGACCACAAAGCCAGACAGCGACCCCGGTGCCGGCGGCGTCGAGCGATTCAAAGTTCAGTTGGCGGGTGATCTCGATTGTGTCGCTCAATTGACCCCAGCCCGGTCGCGCGGCATAGGGACTCCAGCGGATGACCAGGCGGCGCAGGACGATGTCGCCGTCCTGCCACCAGGGCGGCCGATTCGCGTTTGAGTAGAGCGACTTTCCCTCGGTCTCCGCCATGTTCTCGATCCCGCGTTCCGCGCCGACATACCAGATCGTCATGTCCTCCAGACCAAACTGCGCCTCACCGTGAACAATGCCGCGCAGCCGGGCGAAGTGGCGATTGCTCCAATACAGCAGCGTCGCCTCACGACTCGCGCCGCGCAGCAAGACCCTCCGCGGAATCCGCAGCGGTCGATTAAAGCGGTATTGTCCGGAAGGAAACCACACCACGCCGCCGCCTGCCCGCCCGGCTTCATCCAGCGCGTGTTGCACGGGCCCGGTGTCGTCGGCTGCGCCATCGCCGCGTGCGCCGTGGTGCAGCACGTTGAATTCGCGTTCCGGCCATGGCTCCGCGCGCTGGACGCGCAACGGTTCCGGACACCGAGCCCAGGCCTGTGGCCCGCCACATCCGTTGTGAACCCAAACCTCGTAATCGCCGGTCGGGAGATCGGCTGGCAAGGGCGCTCGCGCGGAGTAAAGGTCTGCTCCCAGCACGGTCAGTTCGACGTTGCGGATACCGCGCAGCACGACGCGGGTCTTCGGGGAACCGGGCGGCAACCCGGCCAGTGCTTCGTGAACACCAGCCCAGCCCAACCCCAAACCGAACACGCGCAAATCCTCTCCCGGCGTGGCTTCCAATCGTTGCGCCCCGCGCGCCCACCACGGCTGAGGCCCGTTGACGAGCACCGTTTGCCGCCGGCCTTCCGCCTCGACCCGCAAAGCGAATACTCCAGCATCTGCCCCGGCTGGAAGGAGAACCTTCAACGCCCGTTCGCGCGGTTGAATCGGAACCACGTTTTCGCCTCCGTCCGCGCTCGTATCGATTGCCGGTTCCAATGCGCCTGGATCACCTGACGCGCCATCGGGCAATCGTCGCACCGTCACCTTGGCGGCGCTCAGTCCGTCGCCATAGAGCAGAACGGTCTGGCCGGGTTTGACAGGTTGAGAGTGCCAGATCACCAGATCGCCGGGCTCCGCGGCCGCCGCCGCCATCCCTGCGGACAGAAGAACGGAAAGGAGCGACGAATTCACAAACGCTCTGACCATCAAACTGAGAAATCTCACCTGCATCATCGACCTTTGTTCGATTCGGGTCACTCGACGGGCCTTGGCGAGTTCCGCACCCGCCGCGAACCGCAGACCGCACAGTGAATGAAGTCTGGGGTGGCTTGAAAGCATCTCAGCAGTTCTCCATTTCGATGATGTAATAGCCGCGTTGCTCGACCGCACGCACGACTTCCAGCGGTGCCTCTTCGACATGGCAGAACCGGCATTCCCTGGCCCCAAGGCTCGCTCCTTCCTGGCCTTTGCTTGCCAAATACTGGCGCCCGTAGCCGTGGATTTTCGCCAAGTCTTTTTCGGTGTCGGACACCAGGATGTCGAAGTGCATCACCCGGCCATCAGACCGGCGGACGTAGGTATCGTAGACGGATATGTTCATAGGTCTAAGCTCAGCGCATTCGGGTTTAGGGAACAGAGATGCCGTCGCCGGAATTGAACCAGCGCTGGAACATCCGATCGTTCTCGCGGACGCGTCGGCGCAATTCGGGCAGCACGCGCCGCCAGTGTCGAGCGAGGAAACGGGGATGCTCCAGACTGTCCAACGCATACTTTCGTGTCGCCCGTGAGAGTTCGAGCGTCTCCACTATCACACGTTCGCGGCGGTTGTCCGCCAGCTGCAGGAATGAGCCGTCCGGCGCGACGATCTTCGAATCGCCCGCCGACCACTTGCCGTCGCCCTGCGCCCCCACCGAGTTGGCAAAGACGTAATAGACGGCGTTCTCAAAGGCGCGGACGGGAATGCCGTCACGACCGCGGCGTTTTGCTCATGAGACAGCCAGCGCATCCATGCCGGCATTCGGATGAAAGACGATCTGGGCACCAGCCATGACAGGCAGGCGCACCAGTTCTGGGTAGCGGCGCTCGTGGCAGATGATGGCCGTCGCCGGGACGCCATCAATCGCGAACAGGGAAAGACCGTTGCCGGGCGTGAACCACCGGCGATCTGCCTCAACGAGCTGGCACTTGGCGTAAGTATGGATGAGACGCCCGCGTCGGTCGAAGACGGCCAGCGCATTGTAGAGTTTGCGTCCCGCGAAGATCGGACTACCTACCAGAAGATTGATCCGGAGCCTCGCAGCCGTGGCCGCAACCGAGCGGAGGGCCTGGCGAAGTGCGGCAGGCTTCAGCGAGGCGAAGTCGCACGCGTAGCCGGTGGTGGCGCATTCCGGAAAGAGCACGGCGTCGGCCCCGTCCGCCGCAGCCTCGACGGCCGCGCGCTCGATCTTCTCCAAATTGCCGGCGATGGAATCGGCGAAGATCATCTGGACGGCCGCAACGCGCAGGCTGTTCGGTTTCGGTGCGTTCAGGGATCGGTTCATGCGTCGAGCTTTCTGTCGGTGGTGTCGGGTGCCCACCAGATGACGATGAGCCCGAGCAGGTAGATCAGTCCGCAGATCGCACCGACTTTGGGATACGAGCCACCCATCGCAGCGAACAGCGCGCCGGCGGCCAGCACGCCCAGCGCGGTGGCAAAGCGGCCGACGTTGTAGGCGATGCCGCTCCCGGCCGCACGGACGCGGGTGGGAAACAGCTCCGGCAGGTACAGCGGCAGCCAGCCGAAGAACAGCGTCGCCACGAAACCTTGCGCGAAGACAATCGGCAGGAACGACGCCTGCAGCGGGGCTGTGCCGAGGAACATCAACGACGTGAGGACAGTCGTGGCGGCGCTGATGATCGCATACGCGCGCCGGCGTCCGAGCCACGCGGCAATCTGCGCGCCAAAGAAGCTGCCCAGCACGGCGCCCAGCGCCCACCAGCCTTGGGTGATCGCTTTGTAGCCCGCTTCGGTCGCGCCGCCCACCTTGTCCGCCCAGGGAATCATCCACTTGCTCGCCGCCCACGCGCCGACCATCGGGATGGAACCGATCAGGACGCCCATGAGCGTGAGACGGAGCAGCGGCGGGCGGAAGAGTTCACGCAGTGCAGAAGCGGGCTTCGGGGCGGCGGCGCCGGAGCTTTCGTTCTTCCGTCGCACGTTTCGGGATGCCAGCCACAACGGCGACTCCGGAATAAGCGTCAACGCGACCACGCCAAGAATCGCGGGCGCGGCGGCAAGTTGAAAAATCCAGCGCCAGGAATCCGGCGTGATGGGCCACACGCGCGCGATTTGCGACAGCATGAGGATGCCGCCGGTCAAGGCTGCGCCAATCAGCCCGGCGATGATGGGTCGCGACTTGTCGGGCCAACACTCCGCGGCGAGCGCCACCGCGTTCGGCCACACTCCGCCCACGCCGAGGCCGACTAGAAAACGCAGCGCAAGCATCTGCTCCTGCGTTTGGACGAATGCTCCCAGCCCGGCGAACACGGAGTAGAACAGGACGCTCACGCCGAGCGCCCGGCTGCGGCCGATTCGATCTCCAAGGCTCCCGAGAAAGATTCCTCCAACCGCCGCGCCGAGCATGAGCGCCGCCGTGAATCGCGCAAACCAATCGCCACCCACCGTTGGCGTGAACGCATTCCCGAGCAGGCTCTGCGACACGGACAAGGACGCCACGGGCATGAGACCAAGTTCCAGGCCGTCGAACAGGAGCGCGCCGATGGCGGTGAACAACACGACATAACGGGCGCGTGAAGACAGGGCGGGCGCGCTCATGATGCTGAAGACGGCTTCGGTGCTCGCAGCACTTCGATGATCGCGCTGTTGTCCTGATCGCCGAACCCCGCGACCTCAGCCTGCTCCATGAGACGGCGATGGGTTTCGGTCAAGGGCAACGCCAGACCCGCCGCGCGCGCCGCATCCAGCATCAGACGCACATCTTTCAGGTGCTGCGAGAGGCGTGCTTGCACCGAGAAATCGCGCTCGACCATCTTGCGTCCCTTGACGTCAATGGCCCGCGAGTAGGCCGGGCTGCCGGCCATCACTTCCAGTGCGGCGGCGGGTGACACTCCGAGCGCCTCGGCAAAGGCCAGTCCCTCGGCGAGGGCGGCCCGGTTCAAGCCCAGCACCAGATTGGTGATCAACTTCATGCGCGACGCGCTGCCGCATGCGCCAACGTGAAACACCTTCCGTCCAATCACCCGCCACAGATCCGCGCACGCCGCAAACGTGGCATCATCGCCGCCGACCATGACGGTGGCCTCGCCAGCGCGAGTCTGCTGGCTGGAGCCGGAAATGGGCGCATCGATATAGCGCACGCCACGCGCCGCCAGACGCGCTCCCAACGCCGCAGTCTGGATCGACTCTCCCGTCGTCGTATCGATCAGGATTTGGCCTTTGTGCAGACCAGCGTCGAGTTCGGCCAGCACAGCCTCCACCACGTCGGTCGTGTAGAGGCTGATGATGACACGCCGGCAGTTTGCCAGCGGGTTGTCGCTCCATTCGGCGCCGCGAGCGATCAGCGGGACGGACTTCTCCCGCGTGCGATTCCATACCGCCACGCGAAAGCCGTGTTCCAGCAATCGCTCGGCGAGCGCGGTGCCCATCAGGCCAAGGCCGATGACGCCGATGCGTTCCTGATCTTTGTGATTGGGCATGCCGCAGGCTACCGATTTGCCAACGCGGTCGTCAGCGGAATAATGCGCGAGCGCGACCGGTGTGCGGCGACGAGTCGGCCCGACGTTCGTCGCTCCGGTAAGGCCAAAATCACGGATAAGCACAACAGGTTCTAATGGAAAACCACGGATGGCACGGATTTCACGGATGAAGACAGGTGATGAGTGGCGTGTTGGACATACCGCGGCCGCCTGTATCTCTGGAATGCCAATCGACCTTCGTCTCATCTTTATCCGTGAAATCCGTGCCATCCGTAGTCCTAGATCTTTTATCCGTGGATCAGGGACTCTCTGTTCCCCCGCGGGGCAGAAAACCGGGGAGCGGCTTTCCGCTACTCGAGAACAAACCAGTTCATCCCTTGCCCCCTCACGCTCACAGGAATCTCCGTGGTGTAGTCGCGCCCGATTCTAAAACGCGTGGCGGCGCCGCCTTGCTCGCGGACTCGCGCCGAATCGCTCAGCCCGGTGTAGTAGAGATTCACGCGCAGATTCCTTGTCACCGGCTCGTTCAGCGGATTGAAGACCACGAGCATGCCCTTCTCCTTCAGCTTCGGATTCACATGCAGCATCCAGTCGAGGTCGCGGGCGTCGGCGCGGCGGCCGTGGATGAGATCGCTTTCCAGAATGTCGCGGTGGGCTTTGAACCAATCGACCTTCGCCTTCACCATCTCCTTGGTTCGTTCGGTGTCGAAGAGGCGCGGGCCGCGGTAACAAGCCTGCACACCAAGGGCGAGGTTGCTCTCCATCATGCGCTCGTAGTGATCGAGATGCTGATCGAGCGGTTCGATGGTCGCCGCCGCGCCGCCGCCCTGATACTCAGTCAACGGGACGAACATCCAGCCCATGCTCGGCAGCTTCTGCCAGGTGCCGTCCCAGATGTTCTGCCGCGTGTGGATGACCTGCTGTTCGCGCGGCAACGACCAGTTCACTTCGCGATAGCCCATGCCGGTCTTCGACGACCCGGACAGGAAGTAGTGATCGGGCACGTTGAGATAAAGACCTTTCGCGCGGCACCACTGGTAAAAGTCCGCGATCTCCCGCCACTGGCTCCAGCGAGAATCCGCCAGACCGTGGTGCCCCGGATGGTTCGTGCTCGCGCACAAGTCACCCGGATACGAACCGTCGTGCTCGAAGAGCGTGAAACCACTCTCGCGGTGGAACTCGTAGAGCCGCCGGAAATAATTCGTGCCCCAAGTGCTTTGGAGGCACGGGGAGTTGCCGAACGCCGGCTTCTCACCCGGCGGCATCACCACGTCGTTTCCGCCACCGACCCGGCGCGAGGCGAGCAGCGAATAGCTGCCAATCTCGATCCCCTTGCTGCGCGCGTGCGCGACCCAGTTCCGGGCGCGCTCCAAGGTGGCGGGCTTTTCGTTCTCCATGTCGAAGCCGCTGCCGAAGCTGAGAATCAGCATCTCGAAGCCCACCGCCGCGCATTGATTGATCGCATTCGTCACCACGTCACCGCGCGACGAGACCACGTGCATCATCAGCGGATTCTCGGTCGCCCACGGCGCGACCACGCGATACATCCGGCGAATCGCCAGTCCGCAACGCTCGCGATCGGTGCTGTCCTGGGGCAATACCCAGGCGCGGAAGGACTCGAAGATACCGCCGGGCGCGACGTCCTGGGCGGGGCCAAGATCCGGGCCGACATCCAGCAGGCACGGCGTCTTCTTCTCGTAGTTCACCTGCGAATGGAACTGTGGGTCCGGCAGCCAGCGGAAGGAGCGACGGTTCGCGCCCGACGCGATCATTCCGCCGAAGGACATGTCGGTCTCGACGTGGACATTCGGCGGCAGACGGCCCTCGCTCAGTTCGTCCACCTCGGACGTGCGCTCCACCACCGCCAGCACTTCGCTGGAGAACTTGTCCACGCGCAGGACCTTGTCCGTGCCGTTCGAGACGGTGATCCATTTCGAGTAACACGGCAGACCGTCGTAGAGTTCGTAGTGAACCGAGACGCGAATATCCTTCGCGGGCACAGCCGGCTCGGCCTTGGCCTTCGCGACTTCGAACGAGCCGAACGTCCGCACCTGCGTGATGCGGCAACGCCCCCACTCCGCGTTGGGCTGCACCCCATCGGACGCGCCTCCGTTGCGATCCGTCTTGCCGATGCGCAGGGCAACCGGCGCGGCGCCGTTGTGGGCAACCACGAACAGGCGTTCAAACCTCGGAGTCTCCGGCGCGGCGTCCGCGACATCCCAGATCAACGCGCCTGCTTCAAAGCGGACACGCAATCGATACGAACGAGCCGTGTCCAATCCACCATCGGCCGTGGTAAACGTCTCCACTTTCGCCAGGCGTTCGCCGCCGTTGTCCCGCAACTCGAATTGCCCAAGCACGCCCCGATCACCGGGCCGGAGATTCACCTTCACCACGCGACCAGGGAAGACCAGCGCCAAACCCGGGCCCCAGCTCGTGTCGCGGTCCGTGCCCGGCTGAATCACCACTTCGACGAGCGCAACGGCAGAGGTCAGTGAACGCTCCACGAAACAGTGCGCTCCCGACAGCGCGTAAATCTCGCCGGCCTTGCCTTCGTTCTGAAAGCTGATGCGTTCCTCCCGCTTCGATGCGACGGTCTTCCAGACCGCATCGAGTTTCTGAAAATTCTCCTCCCACAACAACCCGCGACCGACCACGCCCGCTATCGCGTCCGGTCCATCTGCCGAGGGCCACGCGAAGTCGAGCCGCAGCGTGACGCCGGGCGGCGGCCACTTCACATCCGGGGCGTGATGCCGCGTGCGCTTCCACGCCATCCGCTCCTTCGGTTCGCCGATCTCGTAGCCTACGAATCGAAAAGCCGCCGGGTCGGCGCGCAACTCGCCAATCCACTCCGGGCGCAGGAACGCGTAGTTGCGCTGGCCTTTCAGTCCGCCGATGTCGAAGCGCTTGCCGTCGATTTCAATCACCGCTTCCGGCTTCACGCCGCGCAGCAACGATTCGCCGCTGGTCAGATTATCCAGCGCCACCGTCGCGGCATTCGGCTCGATCCGAATCACGCGGCGCAGCAGGCCGTTGTTCAACTCCAACTCGCGACCATCAGCGCTCTTGGCGACGCGGGCCTTGAAGGGAGATGGATCGATGAGCCAGTCCGGCGTGGCTGGAGCGGCAGGAACCGACGAAGAGAGCAAGAGGAGCAGGGCAACGAGGCGAAGATTCATGTGGCGGATGGGCAACGGGTTTACCGGAGGGACTGCACGTAGCGGATGAGGTCGATGATTTGCTGGTCTGTGAGCGGGTCGAGCATTCCCTCCGGCATGACGGACGATCCTTCGATGTAGCCGGCGGCCTTGATGTCCTTCACGGGAATCACCTGTTGCGCGCCGCCCGCGAAACGGACGGTCAGCGCGTCTGCGGATTCATCGCCGAAGAAGCCGTCGTAGCTCTCGCCGTCCTTCGTCTCGACGTGGTAAGTGCGGAAGACGTTCTCGACGGCCTGGCTGGGATCGAGGATCGCCGTGAGAATCGCCTCGGTTGTCCGGTTCTTCGATCCGGCGAGGGAGGGGCCAAAGCCGCTGCTCGCGTTGTCGCTGGAATGGCAGGCCACGCAGGTGGTCTTAAAGAATGCGGCACCGGCAGAGAGATCGGCGCGCGGCGCGGTCTCGACGAGTTTCGTCAGGCGCGCGATGCGTTCGGCGATGCGCTGTTTCTCCTCGGCGGACTTCGGCGGCGTCTTCCGCACCACTTTCATCCACTGACCCGAGATCGGTTCGGGCACTTTCGGGCGGCCCTTCTCCTCGACCATCTGGAGCAGGAGATTCTGGAACGCGCTTTCATAAACGCCACCAGGCTGGAGATACTCGCGGTCCCAGCCTTTGACCTTCTTCGTGAGGTCCGGCGTCGCGCGCCAGCGCTGGAGCCAGGCGAGTTGCTCCGCGTTCAACGGCTCCGGGCAATCACGGAAGTAGCGGAGCACTTCGTTGCGCACGCGGAACGTCGGTTCGTTCGTGAGCGGTTGCACGAGCGCAAAGGCCTGGGCGATGGGCGGGCGCACGGTGGACAACGCGCGCATCGCTTCGTAGCGCACATCGACGTTCGCGCTCGCCAGCAACTCGCCCCAAAGCTTCGCGTCGAAGTGGCCAAGCCCTTCCAACGACCAGAGCGCGGCGATGCGGATGTCGTCCGGCGTTTTCTTCGCGCGGAGTAGCTTCCCCAGCGCGGGGCTCAACTCACGAGCGTTGCGCTGGACGATTTGCTGCCACGCCGCGCGCATTTCCCACGTGCTGTCGGCTTGCAGATGTTTGAGAAGGTCCTTCGTCGGCGCGGCGGCGACGTTTGGGATGGTGCGCGGCTTCTGGCTTTCATGGCGCACGCGCCAGATGCGACCGCGGGTTTTGTCGCGCGCGGGATGGTTTCGATCCACCTCATTGTGCGAGATGATGCGGTTGTACCAATCGACGATGTAGAGACAGCCGTCCGGTCCGAAGCGCAGCGCGATCGGGCGGAAGAAGTCGTCGTCCGTCGCCAGCAGATCGGGGAGTTGCTCGAAGCGATACACCCCGTTCGTGCCGCGCGTGAATGAAACAGTGTTGATGCGGCGCGTGATGGGATTCGCGACGAAGAGCACGTTGTGGAAAGGCTTCGGGAAGGAGCCAGCGCGGTCGTCCGACAGCGCCAATCCCGAGAAGCCGGTGCCGCCCAAGTTCAAGTTCGGCGTGGTCGGCGGATGATACGGCGACTGCGGATGCACCAGCCGCTTGATGAAGCTCGGATAAGTGGTGTCCTGCTCGAAGGGCACGACCGCGTAACCAAAATCGTTCGCCTCATGGATGAACACGCGCCCATCGCGCCCATGCGCCCACGACCAGATGTTGTTCAAGCCAGCTCCTATGATTTCGAGCTCCGAGCCGTCCGGGCGCATCCGCGCGACGACGGTCTTGTCGAAGTTCACGCGCTTGCCGGTGGCGGTCACAGCAGTGCCGTTGTTGAGCACGCCTTGGGAGAAAACCATCCAGTTGCCCGGCGCGTGCTCGAGTTGATGCGGCAGGGTGTGCGTGTCCTGCACGCCAAAGCCGTGGATGAGAACCGTCCGCTTGTCCGCCTGGCCATCGCCGTTCGTGTCTTCGAGAAAGAGCATCTCCGGCCCCTGCGCTACAACGGCACCATTGCGATACGGCAACACGCTGAGAGGCATCACCAAGCCGTCCGCCCAGACGCGGGCCTGGTGCGGACCCGCTTTGTGCGGTTCCTCCAGGATGACGATGCGATCCTTGCCCGGGTTCTTCCAAATGTTTGGATCTTGGTCGCGCGGATACTCGGTCGCGGTCATCGACCAAAGGCGTCCGGCGTCGTCGAACGCGATCGAGACGGGCTTGGGCAGTCCCGTTTCCTCGCTGGCGACCAGCTCGACCGAGAAGCCGGCGGGGAGCTTGAACGACTTTAACTGCCCGACCGCCGGACGCGGTTGAGCGGCTTCATTGTTGCCCTGTTTGAGAGTTTGAGCGCCCGCCGAGACGTCCGCGAGCATGCCAGCTGCGAGCACGCAGGCGAGTCGCAAGGCTCGCGTGTCAGGCTTCATGGTCGCAAACGATTACGGATTCGAGTTGTGGCACCACCACCTTTACGGCGGCCTGGTGGATCGGATGCGGCAGGTAGGCGTCGCGCGCCGCCGCGTCCTTGAACGTCATGATGAAACTGTGCGTGTAGCCTTGGTCGAGTCCTTCGGGGCTGATATTCGGCCCCCAAGTCAGGCCAAGAATGCCGGAAATCTGCTTCGGCAAATCCTCGATGATACGGAAGACCTCGGCGATTTGTTCGGGCGTGCGGTCGGACTTGAACTTGAAGAATGCGATGTGTTTGACGGTTTTGCTCATGGGTTGACGGGCACGACCATGCCACCACCGCGCAGAACTGGCGACAAAGGAAATTGACCCCCCGCGACTCAGCGCATCCTGTCCAAACGCCGCCGCACGGCGTCCTTGCGCTGATCGATTTGCTCGAAGAGAATGGGACGGAATCCAAGCTTCCACGCGGGTGAATCCTGCGGAAGACTGAATCGGCCCGCGGCGGACGCCACCGCGTTGGTATCCTTCGTAACGAAATTAGTAGCGCCGACTTCGAAGTGCTCCATCTTCGCATTCCAGACGATATCGAATAACGTCGAGCCGGTTTTTGATTCGGCGTCATGGAAATCGATCTTGCGCCCAGCTTGAGGCGATTTTTCCCGGATGAATTGCGATTCGAGCGTGATCGGATGAGTTTCGTTCCGCGTGAGTTTAAAAAAGCAGTTGGAACCACGAAACACCCAGATTGCCAAATGGAAGGAACGTGTTCCTTCATGCTCCCGCGTTCCAAGCCCATCACTCAATCCTTCCTTGGAGTTTCCCCGTATGCGGCTATTATCCCGGCGATGCCAGTTCTGGAAGAGCATGTTTTGGGCAGCGCTCTTCGGCTTGCGATCATGCTGCCACCGCCTGGCAACCCGCTTTATTCTTTTCCCTGAAGGATCAGTTCGACCAAATCAATCTGATGACCTACGACCTGTCCGGCCCGTGGCCTGGTTGGGTCACTTGGTTCAATGCGCCGATTTACAGTGGCGGGACGCGGTTCCCCAGGACCGTGTGACTCCCCTGCCTCGCGTCTATCGCCTGAAAACGCCACCGTGAGGCGCGAAGGAGCTCACGCTGGCCGCGGTTGCGTTCCTGGGACAGCGCCCGGATTTGCGGCGCGGGGGCGGGGGGAATCTTCTCGGGATCAGCAGTGGCTCCAAGTCGTTATCAAGAGCCGACCCAGAACTGATCCCGTTTTCGTTTCGATACCGTTTGCCGCCGGGCGCTCCCATCCGTAACCCGATTCCTTCGAGTAAACGGTCTGAAGCGTCACCTGCGTCCATCCCGTCTGCACCACCGACGCGGCAGTGCCCATGTCGAAATGAAAAGCACGATGCGGCGCGGCGGACTGCCCGTTCGCACCCGTCGTCAGTAGGACGAGCATCGAAATCAAGGCGACGACCCAAGGAAGCTTCATAGCTTAAGCATTTGCCGCGAACTACTCCTGAGAGATTCTGCTTCGATCGAATCGGATGAACGTATCCGCTTTCATTGCAGCAAGCGTTGAAGGGTGGCGAAATCGGCGTCGTTCGAGCCGGGATCGAATCCGAACGTTTTCTCGAACGCCATCAGTGTGGCGTGCCTCACCTGCATTTCGCGGCGCAGTCCGGACCGGGCGGAAACCAGGTATATGCCCGCCACAGTCACCCGATCGCGCAGCGTTATCCGACCCTCCGTCAGCGAGAACTTCACGTCGTGCGTTCCGTCGGCATCGAGGCGAAAGACTTCGGCAGGCTTGGGGAGGTAAGCCGGCAACTGAAAGGTGAACACGCCTTCGCGAGGCCCGAACTTGAAAACCTTTTCGGCGAGATCCGGCACGTAGGCCAGGTCGTTGGCAAAGAGCAACGCGCCATTCGGGCCCGCGACGGAAGCGAGGTCCCAGGAGGGTTGGCCATTCTGAAGTTCGCGGCGATACTCAAGAGCGTCGCCTTCAAGGAGCAGATTCTCCATCAGCCGAATCTCCCGGTTCACGCGCGTGATCGGCTCGATGAGATCGCGAAACTTCACCAGCGATTTCAAACTGAGGTTGAACCAGTAGAGCGACGTGATGCGGGAGGCCAGCCCGTGATACGCCTGGGCGCGCAGTTCGTCTGGCGTAGGCGACGTGCGCTGGCGTCCTCCGTAGCGATCCCATCCCGCGTGCGCGCCTTGCGACCAGTATGCAATGGGGCGCGGGCGATTGAGTTCGCGCAGGCTCCGGGTCATGTCGCCGATCGTTTCGAGCGGACCCGCCCAACGGAGACGGTTGGTGCCCCAACGCTCGTATTGGCTCCAGGCGTCGGGCGCCGGCGCGCAGACGCGATACGCGTCGTAGTGGGGATAATCCGAAAGCCCCGCGTAGTAACGCCACAGGCGTTCCTCGCTGTGCGTGACACTCGTGGGCAGGCGGGTCGGACCGTAGGGAAGGAACTTGGTGAACACTTCCTGGGGCGGCACCGGCCGGCCGCCACCAAACTGCGGCTCGCCCTGAAACTCCACCGCGTGAATCCGCGGAAGCATCGCGTCCGTGTCGTAGCGCTCGAGCGGTTGCAGGCGGTTCATGTACTTCAATGGATACTTCGCAAACAGATCGGTGTCCGAGTAACCGGCGACTTCCTGATGCATGCCGCTGTTGATGTGCATTCGGCGGAGCGTTTTCAGGTAAGGCTCGGCGTGCAGTGTGTTGCTCGTTCCGAGTTTCGAAGCGACCCAGCCGCCGCTCAGGTCAACGATCTCCCGCTTGATGCGAAGGTGCGCCCAGAGCGACGCGGCCTTGCCGTCTGGATCGACTGTTTCCACCTCGATCGCGCAGTAAGTCAGCGGCAGCGGTCCTGTATCGACGACGAATCCGCCCTTGCTGCCGGACTCGATGATCCGCGACGCCGGAAAGCAGGTGAGGTTCGACCGCCACGGTTGCGGGCGAAGCGAGCGAAAGTCAGCATTGCTCGTGGGCAACCAGACCCGGCACGCACGCAGCGTGCGCGACTGACGCGATTCGTTCGCCACATGGACGATGGCCCTCGTCGGCTGGACCGTGTCGCCATCGCCGAGGAACGTCACGGCAGAAAGCCAGGCGCGCGGCGTCTCCAGTCGGAGCACGATGGGTTTCGCGTCCGCATCTCCGACCGCGAGTTCGTGTGTGGTTCCTGCACCCCAGTTCGTGCCGCGCGAGTTGAACGTCCACACGGTGAGCGCGCCCGGTGGCAACGTGAGGCTTTCATTCGTGCGGGCCGCCGGCGTGTCGTGCCACGTCCAGTCTCCGCTCGCGAGCAAGTCAGCCGGAGTTCGGCCGTCAAAGAGCGCGCGAAAATCCTGGGTCATCGTCAAGGGCGCCGGTCCGTCGTTGCGGAGAAACATTTCGACCCGCGCGCCGAGTTGCGGATCCGGCGCGCGTCGGTAACGCATGTCGGGTGACTGATTATGGGGCGTGACCGACAGCCCCAGCAGGTCGAGCCCAGCGCACGGGACAGCAGGCAGCAAGGTGACGAGCGCGGCAAAGACGCCGCACACGCGCGCGGCAAGGAGTGACCCTCGGCTTCGATTCATGGCGCAGTTTATTCTTTGAGTTTCCGGTTGGTGGTATCCGGCGCCCACCAGATGACGATGAGCCCGAGCAGGTAGATCAGTCCGCAGATCGCACCGACTTTGGGATACGATCCGCCCATCGCGGCGAAGAGCGCGCCGGCAGCCAGCACGCCCAGCGCGGTGGCAAAGCGGCCGACGTTGTAGGCGATGCCAGCTCCGGCGGCGCGGACGCGCGTGGGGAAAAGCTCAGGCAGATACAGCGGCAGCCAGCCGAAGAACAGCGTCGCCACGAAACCCTGCTCGAACCGCGCTTCGCCTTTGGGGCCGACCCGGCGCTGCGGATACAGGATGCGGTCGGGGTGATAGACGCGGCGGTCAAAATTCCCGATCTTGTTGCAGATGAACCCTTGCGTATTGTGATGGCCGCTCGTCCCGGCCGGAGCTGCTTGGATGCGCTCGATCTTTCCATCCGCGACACTGACCTCCAGCGCGCAGGAATCAGGACGATCCATGGTGCAAGCCGTACGAATCGTTGTGTTCACACCCGGCTTGTAGCGCAGGCCGCTGCCGGTTGCACTACGATTCAGAGCGACACAACTTCGGAAAAAAAGGGAGCTTGAGAATGGTTGCTCCCCGTCAGCCTTGCGCTGCCGATACAGCAGGTGGGTGAGATGTCAGCGCGTTACCATCCCCAAGCGCTCCGCGAGACTGCGCTTGAGATTCGGGCGGCTGTAGCGCTAATGTCTTCGATGGGGCGCAATGCCCGCCGCGCCATCCACCAGCCGCCGACCGCGCAAGGGCTTTACACCAACGAAGTCACGCTGCCCGAGCTGCTCGCATCCACGCATCGCACGGCCAGCTTCGGTAAGTGGCATCTCGGTGGCGGCGCGACCGGGCCGGGCGTGGTCGTTGGCTGGTCGCACTTCGCCGGTTCGCTGCAAGGCGGCCTCGGAATGAACGCGACGAACTTCTGGCTCTGGACGAAGACCACCAATGGCACGTCGCGCGCGAACTATTCCGGTTACGCGACGACGGACAACGTGAACGACGCGCTCGCGTGGTTGGGCGCGCAGGGCACGAACCGCTGGTTTCTCTGGCTCGGCTTCAACGCGCCGTACACTCCGTATCATCTGCCGCCCACGAATCTTTGCCCGCACTACGCCGGGCTGTCCGGCTCCGCGACGGATCTTCAGCAGAATCCCCGGCGCTACTTTGAAGCCGCCGTCGAAGCGATGGACACGGAACTCGGCCGCCTGCTCGCGGGCGTCAATACGAACGAAACGACCATCCTCTTTCTCGGCGACAAGTCCGGCGCGGACACCGCCCTGTGCACGCACTGGAACAACCAGACCACGGGCATCGTCAACGACGAAGTCTTCGAGCTGAAGATGGAACCGTCGAACTGGGGCGAGATCACGTTCGCACCGTGACGATCACCGAGTGCACTCCACCCATAAACCTTGCCATGGAACCAACCATTCTTCACATATGAGTTACCGGAATGATGAACGAACAACCCAAAGGGCAGGGCATCAGCCGCATGTTCACTCGCGGTTTCGCGCCTCGCACGTTCCACACTGCTCATTCATTTGCTATCAAGTCCACCCCGAGCTGCTCGGCAGCAACCCAGACACCAGCTCGGCCGTTCCGGCTCGCCGCGCTCACAAACCTTAGTCTGCTTTCCTATGACACGATTCGTTTTCGGCCTCTCAGCCATCGTCGCCTTGGTTGCCTCGGCCTCGTCGCGGGCGGAGGAAGTCAGGGACATTGACAAGGTCGTGCAGCCGTTTCTGCAGAAGCATTGCGTGGAGTGTCACGACGCGGAGGTGCAAAAGGGGGACTTCCGGGTGGACAATCTCTCGCCGAAGGTGGGAACCGAGAACTCGCCGCAGTGGCTGGAAGTCATGGAACGCATCAACACGGGGGAGATGCCGCCGAAAAAGGTGAAGGTGCGACCCGGCGCGGACGAGAGCGCCAAGGTGGTGGAGTGGATCGCCGCCCGGATGAAGGAAGGCGAATCCGCCCGCATGGCCGCACGCGGACGAGTCAGTTACAACCGCCTCACGCGGGACGAGTATGTGCACACGGTGCGCGATCTCATCGGCGTGCACTTCGATGCGAATGATCCTGGAAACCTCCTTGAGGACCCGGAATGGCACGGCTTTGAACGCATCGGATCGGTGCTGACGCTATCGCCATCGAACATTGAGAAGTATCTCGGGGCCGCGGAGACCATTCTCGATGAAGCGTATCCCGATCCGCTGCCGGAGAACGCGAAGCGCGCGCAGCCTTTCGGTGGCTCGAAGCCGGCGATTGTGGAAGAACAGATCAACGAGCGACATCGCGAACGGTTGCGCGAGTTGGGGCTGCTCGACAAGGTGCGTTTCGAAATGTGGGCTGGCGACATCTTCCGCCACTCGAATTTGAGGGAGCCGCTGCCGGGGCCGGGCATCTATGAGATCAGCTACACGCTTAGCGGCTTGAAGCCGAAGAATGGCCGTGCACCGCGCCTCAAGGTGTATGAAGCGAGGCTCGACCGCGTGTTGTTTGAGCGGGACATCGTCGCGCCAGAGGACAAGCCGATCACCGTGACGTTCCGTGCGCATTTGCCGAAGGATCCGCACATTGAGGTGTTTAACGACGTGCCGGGTCCATCGAATAATCCGCGCTCGGGGCGTCATGGCGAGGTGCCCTTCATCAGCACGAAGATTGGCCGCATTCCCTGGCAGATGAAGCTCACCGATGAAGCGGGCCAGGCGCGCTATCCCTTCCTCATTTTGGACTCGGTCTCGTGGAAGGGGCCGATCATCGAGGAGCACGAGCGGCAACTGCGCGATGACTACATGCCGCGCGAAGAGGGAAACATGCAGCAGGCCCGCGCCTGCCTGGCGACTTTGGCGAAGCGTGCCTTTCGACGTCCCGTCGCTGACGAGGAGATCGACCACTACCTGCGCATCGTGCAGAGCGAACTCGATGCGAAGGAGACCTTCCGCAACGCCGTGAAAGCGGGGATGCTCGCCATCCTGAACTCGAAGAGCTTCCTCTTCATTGCCGAGGGGGATGAGAACACATCGCGCCACACGCTCAATGATTGGGAGATCGCGTCGCGTCTGTCCTACCTGCTCTGGAACACGATGCCCGATGCCGAATTGTTCGCGCTCGCCGAGCAAGGTCAACTGCGCGACAAGGCGGTGCTCGCGCAGCAGGTCACGCGTCTGTTGGCCAGTGCGCGCTCGCAGCGATTCACAGACTCCTTTGCCACCCAATGGTTGCGCTTGAAAAAGGTCGGCATGTTCCCGCCCGACAAGAATCTGTACCCGGACTACGACACCGCGCTCGAAGCGAGCATGGTCGGCGAGACCAAGGCCTTCTTCCGTGAAGTGCTGAGCAGTGGCCTGACGCTTCGCGAATTCTTGCACTCGGATTGGAGCATGATGAACCCGCGGCTCGCGCAGTTCTACGGCCTGCCCGAGGGGACGCTGGGCGTCGTCGACGAGTTTCAACGCGTCCCCTTGCCCGCTGACAGCCATCGCGGCGGCTTGCTTACGCAGGCCTCGATTCTCTCGCTCACGAGCGATGGCGTGCGGCATCGTCCAGTGCATCGTGGCGTGTGGGTCATGGAGTCCATCTTCGGCAAGTCACCACCGCCACCGCCCGCGAACGTGAATCCCATCCCGACGAACCCCACCGGCCCGAAAGCCACGCTGCGCCAGAAGCTCGAAGCGCACATTAACGACGCCAGTTGTGCCGCCTGCCACGCGAAGATCGACCCCCTCGGCCTCGCGTTTGAAAACTACGACGCCATCGGCCGCTGGCGCACCGAGGAAGTGACCGACGGTATCGGCGAGAATCCGAAAGTCACCGCCGCCGGAAAGCTCCCCGATGGTCGCGCCTATCAGACCGCCGATGAATTCAAGAAGCTGCTCGTCGCCGACCTCGACGCCTTCAATCACACCTTGATCGAGAAGCTCGCCACCTATGGCCTGCGACGCAGCATGTCATTCGACGACCGCAATGATCTGAAAGCCATAGCCGCCGCCAGCAAGGCCAAGGATTACCGCGTGACGGACATCGTCACCGCACTCGTGACCTCCGATCTTTTCCAAAAACGCTGACAAGAACTTATGAGCAACCTGAACTTGAACCACTGGCAAATCAGCCGTCGCGAGGCCCTGCGCGGACTCGGTGCCACCATCGCCCTGCCATTCCTCAATGCCATGCTGCCGGCCAGCGCGAGTGCCGCCGCCGTGGCCGCCAAGCCGAAGCGCAGCGTGTTTCTCTATATCCCGAACGGCGTGAACACGCTGACGTGGCAGATCGAGAAGGCGGGTGCCGACTACCAATTTACCAAGCCACTCGCTTCGCTCGAAAAGCATCGTGCGGACATCACGCCAATCAGCGGCCTGCATCACCCAATGGTGCTAGGCAAGCATCACAATTGCGAGAAAGTCTGGCTCACCGGCGCGAACGTGCCGGGCGATGGCGGTTCCTTCCGCAACACCGTCTCAGCCGATCAGCTCATCGCCGAGGTGCATGGCGCCGCGACACGCTTCTCGTCGCTCGAGATGGCCGTCGAGGGCCAGTCGCTGGCGTGGTCAAAGGACGGCATTCAGATTCCGGCGGAACGTAACACGCAGCAAATTTTCAATGCGCTCTTCGGGGTCGAGAGGGACAGCAAGGAGACCATTCGCCGCCGTCTCAGCCGCCGCGGCAGCATCCTCGATCTCGTGGCCGATGACGCCAAGCGCGTGAACAACAAGCTTGGCAGCGAGGATCGCAGCAAGCTCGACGAGTATTTGACTGCCGTTCGCCAGGTCGAGGAACGCACCCGCCGCGCCGATGAATGGCTCAACGTCGCCAAACCCGTCGTCCCCGCTGACGAAGCAGCGCTCCTCCAGCGCAAGCTCAGCATGGCCCAGGCCGGTGCGTATTACCGCCTGTTCTACGACCTCATGGTCATGGCGCTGCGCACCGATTCCACACGCGTCATCACCTGCGGCATCGGCAGCGAGGCGCAAGGCGGAGCCATTCCCGACATTGGTATTTTGCAGCAACGCCACGGCCTCTCGCACCACAACGGCGACCCCGAACAGCTCCGTCGCCTCACCGAGGCGGACACTTTCCTCGTTGGCCAGTTCAGCTATTTCCTCGACCAGCTCAAGGAGCACAAGGAAAACGGCACGCCACTGCTCGATACCACGCAAGTCCTCTGGGGCAGCGGCATGGCCTACGGCCACAGCCATGGCAACGCCAATTTGCCGACCATCCTCGCGGGTGGCAAAGCGCTCGGCTACAAGCACGGCACGCACGTTGATTTCAATCTGCCCAAGATCGGCAAATACAACGTGGCCGATGCAACCGCCCACTATCAGATCTGCTCCCGCCCCGTGGACAGCGATGCCCGCGTGAGCAACCTGCTGCTCACCATGCTGCAACGCGCAGATGTGAAAGTGGACAAGTTCCAGGACAGCATTGCGCCGATCTCGCAGATCGTCGCGTGATCCACGCAAGGTGAATAAACTATGAAATCAGAAAGATGATGGCTGAACTTTCCATACGCCTTCTCGTCGCCCTATGCATCGCGGCGTCGCTCCTCCACGCCGAGGACAAACCCAAGTTCCGCACCGATGCCGATGGCCCGGTGCAGTCGGGCGAGAAACGCACGAACCCCAAAGACCGAAAGCCCGGCGACAAGCCGGAGTGGTTTCAGCTCGTCGAAGGGCAGTTCCCGCCAGAGGGCTCCGCGCACGCCGTCTCGGGTGAACTCATCGATGTCGATCACCTGGAACGTCGATTCCAGCTGCGGGTGGACCGCAATGACAGCCAGGATGCCGGCATTGTGGACATGCCGCTGGATGCGACCATGCTGCCGTATGGCTCCATTTGGTATCGGGGGGCACCGGCGGCGTTGCAGGACATCCCGCTCGGCACGCATCTGCACGGCTTGTTTTACCTGAGCGATCCCGACAACAAGACTCCACTCCCCTACAACGCTCACAACCGCAAGACGCCTGACTGGGAATTTCGCCGCTGCTTCCGCATCGAGGACGATTTCTCGTTCTATGGACGGCAGAAGCATCTCTGGAAGATCGGCAGCGTGGACATTGATGCGAAGAAACTCACTGCCACACTGCAGGACAACGGCCAGCCCGGCGGACAGCCAAAGATATTCGATCTACTCACCAGCACGCGCGTGTTCAAAGCCAACACCCTCGCGGATCTCAAAACCATCCAGCCGGGACAGACCGTGCTCTTCAACCTCACCTGGGCCACGCTTTACGGTCCAGGGCGCATCACCGACGTCTGGCTTGATCAACCGGCCCGCGCCCTCGCTACCGCGAACCAACTCGAACGCCATCGCAACCACATCCGCGAGCGCGGTTTGCCCGGCTGGGTCAACGCCGTGGACGACGCGAAGCAAATCGTCACCATCACGTTCTTCGGCGGGGTTGATCCAAAGCTGTTCGACGAGTTAAAAGGCATCAACGAAGAGCGGCAGGGCTGGCCGTTTTCCTTTCCTGAAGATGATCCGAAAGCGCCGAAGGGCGGCATCGCCGTCGCACGCGAAAGCCTCATGACCTACGATCCCGTGAATGATCGGAAAGGCGGCAACATTCTCGACATCAAAAACGTGCCCATTGAGCCCGGCAGCAGCGGCGTGCAGATCCAGGTGAAATGCGGCATGATGCTGGAAGGTTATCGCCCGCGCCGCATCATCCGCTTCTATCCTGCCACGTGGAAAGTCATCGCGCTGCCGCTGGAAGAACGTTTCGAGGGACGCGAGTAATACTCGCATTTATTCACCGCCATGAAATCCAGGAGTCAGGCTCCTCACCGTCCGACTGTCTTTTCCTCGCGCGGGAACTGCTCGTGTTCGCGACAGGGGCCGATGTGCAGTTCGCGGACCGCGAAGAAGTGAAGGCGCTTGGCCAAGCGCACACGCAATCCAAAGAACCAAGAACCGATAACCAAGAACATGAAACTCCATCTGACTACCGCCCTGCTTGGCATCGGCATATCTGCCACGGGCCTCGCCGCTGAAGCCTTTAGCGTCTATGCCCCGGCCCCCAAGACGCAGATGCTTTGGATCGTTGACGCCGTTCCCAAGGAGGAGGGTGGATTGGAACTGAAAGTGGCCCAAAAACAGCACATCGGCTTTAGGGGCCATGTCATCGCCGCGCACCCGAAGAAACCGCTGCTCTACATCGCGGGCGGCGGTGGAGAACGGGGCAAGGTGCCCGGTGCGGTAGTGGCGTTGGCGAAAAACGGCACCTATGCGAGCCATCAGCGCGTGGACCTGAATGACGATGCCGCCTACCTCAGCCTCGATCGCACTGGTGCGTTTCTCTTCGGCGTCAGCTATGGAAACGGGCGGCTCAATGTCTATCGCCTGGGTGAAAACGGACTGCCGGGAAAAGCCGTGGCGACGGTTGATGAAGGAAAGAAGGAAGCCCACTGCGTCCTGATTTCGCCGGACAACCAGTTTCTCTACATCCCCTATGTGAAGGGCAACCTGGCGCTCTTCCAATACCGCTTCGATGCGACCTCGGGGACTGTCACGCCGCTCGCTCCGGCCAATGCGAATCCACCAGCAGGCACCGGCCCGCGCCACCTCGTCTATCACCCCAAGTTGCCGATGGTCTATTTCTCGAACGAACAAGGCATCGGCCTCTCCACCTACGAGCGGCGACCCGACGGTCAGCTTGTTCTGAAGCAGGACATTGCGATCCTGCCGGAGGGAATGTCGAAGGAGGGCCTCAGTGCTTCCGACCTGGAGATCACGCCGGACGGCAAGTTCATCTTCGCCGGATTGCGCGGACACAGGCAGGATTTTGATCGCATCGCCCGCTACCGGGTGAAAGACGACGGCCAGGCCGAGTTGCTCGGGCTGGCACCGGCGGACAAGATTCCGTGGGGGCTGGCCCTGTCTCCAGACGCCAAGTATCTCCTCGTTTCCGCCTACACTGGCGCGACCCTCACGGCCTATCGAATCACCAACGAGGGTGATTTGAAAAAAGCAGCGAGCCTCTCGTGGGACGCAGAGATTTCCGACCTCCTCACGCGCTGATTTTCTTTCCTCTCAATCCTTGCCCATGAAACCAACTATCCTTCCCTCAGGAGTCACCGCAATGATGAACGAACAACCCAAACGGCAGGGCATGAGCCGCCGCGATCTGCTCGCATCGGCCGGTGCGACTGCGGCCGGTATGCTGCTGTTGAACGAAGTGTCAGCGGCCGACAACCCTGCGGCTCATGTTGGCGACCGCGCGGCGTCGATCAAGATCACCGGCTTCAAGACCTACCCTGCCGGCAGCAAGACGTTCTTGAAAATCGAAACCAACCAACAGGTTTTCGGCTGGGGCGAGATTTCGCAATTGCCGCCGACGGTCGCGGGGCCACTCATGCAGTCGATGTTTGAACTGCTCGACGGCGAGAACCCGACGCGCATCGAGCATCTCTGGCAGAAACTGTATCGCGCGCACCGGGATTATCGCGGCGGCGCATTCATGCTGCACACCATTGCGGGCATCGACATGGCTCTGTGGGACATCACCGGCAAACTGCATGGCGTGCCGGTTTATCGACTGATGGGTGGCCCGACCCGCGACCGGATCCGCGTTTATCCTACGCCCAAGGCTTACAAGGTTCCCGCCGGTGGACCTCGTCCTGCGTCCGGCAATCCCGCCGACATTGAGCCGCTGGTGCGGGCGGTCAAGGAAGCGCGGGAACGGGTGGGCAAGGACGGCGTGGTGATGTTCGACGCGCATTGTTGTCTGCCGCCGCCGATGTTGATCCAGTTCGCCAATGCCATCGAGCCTCACGACGTGTTGTGGATCGAGGAACCGGCGGTGCCGGGAAACATCGAAGTGTTCAAGCGCATCAAGCAGTCCGTCAAAGTGCCGCTGGCTTCGGGCGAGCGTGACCGGACGATCTGGGAGGTGATCCCGTATTTGCAGGAGCGCTGCATCGACATCATCCAGCACGATTGCGCGCATGGCGGCGGGATCACGCAGATGAAAAAGGTGGCGGTGCTGGCGGAGACTTACACGGTGCCGCTCGCGCCTCATTCGATTGCGTCGTTCCTCGGCATTGCGGCGAGCTTTCATGTCACGGCGTCCATCCCGCTGTTTCTCATTCACGAATACTACGCCAATGACGGCGGCGGCACGCTCAAGAAAAGTTGGGAGGTGGACAAGAACGGCGACTCCTCGCTGCCACAGGGACCGGGGCTGGGTGTCGAGGTCGATGAAGCGGCGCTCGCGAAGCTTGATCCGACGAAGTTCAAATGGCCCGGCCAGAAAAATCCGGATGGTTCAGTGGCGGACTATTGAACCAAGAACCCAGAACCAAGAACCCAGAACCAAAACAGACAATGACTAACGCAACACGAGGAATTCTCTCAACGATGGCCGTGATCTGTCTCGTGGCATCGACGGCCATGGCGGAGGAGCGGGCTGCCATTCCGACCGCTGGCTTGACGATTACCAAGGCTCTGGCCGGGAAAGTTGATGTCACCAAGGTGCTGGCGGCCAAGGTCAAGGGCAACCGGCTGGTGATCGTTGCGACCAGCGCGTTTTTGGGCGTGGATGCCGGGAATGACAAAATTGTGGTGGACTATGTTCTGGACGGCACGCCACAAACGATCGAGCTGTCGCCGATTCCCGGTGATGAATTGGGGGTTGCTACCCCGGGCGCGGATTGGGTGAAAGGAGTTGCGGTTCTAGGAGCGGGCAAGCCATTGCCGGCCACGGGATTGGGGATCAAGTTCGCCATATATGGTAAACGAGAGGGATGGGTGGATGTAACCGAACCGTGCCATGCAGCGATCGCCAACAAAAAAATGACGATTGTGGCTTCGGACCATGGGGCAGGGGATCCAAGCAGCGGGGCGGGGAAAGTCATGCTCGTTTCGTATGTCCTGGACGGAAAAGCAGGGACGAAATCCTGCGAGCAGGGTCAAGAGCTAACCATTTCGACCGACACGCTGACGGCCCAGGCGGCATGGGATGCCCTTCCGCCCTTGAAGGCAACCTTCAGCAGAAAGATCGAGGCGCGCAATACCGATCTGAATCGGTTCATTCCCGTTGACGGAAATACGGTGTTCAACGCGGCTGGGTTGCTGCGAACCTGGCCTAAAGACGGCCCCAGAGAACTTTGGCGGCTGAAGACCGGACCCTCCATCGGCGCGACCGTGGAATCAGGCGGCCGGGCATTTGCAACGGGGCAACTGGACGGTAAACAGTGGGCATACTGCCTGGACGCGAAAACCGGGAGAATCATCTGGAAGACGGAACTCGCGCCCGAATACATGCTGCCGGCTCACTGGTGGGGAACCGTCGCCTCGCCGCTGGTTGATGAAGACCGCGTGTACTACATCCCCTATCAGCGAGTCAGTAGGGAGGGAGGTAAGCCTGATCAAAAAGGCCCCAATGAGATTTGCCCGCTGGTCTGTCTTCGGGTCAGCGATGGCAAGGAACTGTGGCGCAGTGGTGGAGACATCCCCCTGGTGAACGGATTTTCGACGCCGCTCGTGGTCGGCGGAACCCTTTTTGTCCTGCCGCAAATCGAGAAGGCCATTCTGATGGCGTTGGATAAGGTTTCCGGAAAAGTCCTGTGGACCGGAAAAGAACGGCAGCCCAGGCATGGCGGTGCGCCGTATGCCGGCGCGTCGCCGACCTATCTTGAACTCGACGGTGAGGGGCAGTTGATTTACGGTCTGGGCAACGAGGAGATCATAGGCGTCAGCGTCAAGGACGGTTCCATACTGTGGACGATTCCCCGCAATATGGGCCATGGGTTGATGGCTTCGGCGGTGGCGGTATCCAATCGGGTGTTTCTGTGCAGCGGAGAAAACAGATTCTCCATGTGCATTGAACTCAAGAAGCCTGAGGGACAATATTTGACAGAAATCTTGTATCAGAGTTCCAGGGAGCAGCTGAATTGGTTCCATACGCCGACCATTCATGACGGTGCCGTTTATGGATTTGGTTCGTTTCGGCTGCAATGCACCGACCTCGCGACTGGCGAACTGATGTGGGAGCAATTCGAGCGCCGGGACTGGGACACAAAACAGCAACTCATCATCGCCGACGGGTTGATCTTCGGCCTGAGCAAAGCCGGTGAGCTTGTGATGGCGGAAGCGAACAAGGCTGGCTACAAGGAACTCGGCCGGGTGCGCCACGGGCTGGAAATCCATCACACCCAACAGCCAACACTTGCCAACGGCCGTCTCTACATTCGCGGGTTGAATACCGTGGTCTGCTATCAACTAACCGAAGCCTTTCTCGGCAGCACCCCCGACACCGGCTCAGCCGTTCCGGCGCGCCGCGCTCACAAACCTTAGTCTGCGATCGTGAGCGCTCGGCGAGCCAAGAACCAAGAACCAAGAACCGGTTCCTGAACTATGAAGACCGTTAAGACCGTTTTCAACCTCCTTACCGTCTGCGGCCTGCTTGTGATGCCCGCCTCTGCGGCCACGCAAACCGAGAACTACGGGATTTCCGTGTTGCCAGTGCCCGGCAAGGTCGTCATCGACGGCACATCCGACGACTGGGACCTTACCGGCGGCATATTCGCCTGCGGCAACGTGGAGGAGCAGCGTGACCAACACAGCGCGTGGCTTCATGCGATGTACGACCAGGACAACCTCTACGTGCTTGCGCGCGTAACAGGCAGCTTCCGTCGTGACGACAGACGCCCCGCCGCCAGCGTGCTGCGGATGCTGATGCTCACGGCGCCCGGCACACCGCAGCAGCTTCAGCCCAACCTGACCTGCGCGCGCGAGTTGGACGGGAAGGAATCGATCACGCTCGCATTCGAACCGCCTGTCCAGCGTGCGCGTGACCCGAAGCAGATGGGCGCGGAACAGGTGTTTCTCAACGACCCGGACGGCAAAGGCTATACGCAGGAGATCCGGATTCCCCTGAAGATGATTACCAGCGAAGGTGTAACCCTCGGGCCCGGCAGCGAGATGAGAGTGATGTTCATCCTCCCGTTCGGCTGGAGCCTGCATGCCTGGGACTGTTTCATGCCCGGAGTGCAGCTGGAACGTACCTATTGGGGCACGCGCAAGCTGGAACAGTTCGGCCCGGCCACCTTCGAGCGCTCGGGGAAGATGAAGCCTCGGATGCTGCACCTGGACGACGGGCGCAGGCTGCCGGTATCGCTGAAGAAGGGCATGCCGGTGGTTGACTGGTCGGCCCTCAGCGAGGGGCCGAAGGGCTTCAAGCCGATCAAGTTCAAGATGCCCGAGACCGGCTACGTGTCGATGCTCCTCCGCAACGCCGACGGCGTCGTGGTCCGGAATCTCCTCAATGCCGAGCCGATGGCCAAGGGCGAGCACACGGTGACATGGGACGGCCTGGCCACGCCGATCTGGCGCACGCCCGGCGCGTTGCTGCCCGCCGGCGACTACACCTGGCAGGCCATCTGGCACAAGGGCATCGGCCTGCGCCTGCGAGGCTGGGCCGGCAACAGCGGCAACGCACCCTGGCACAGCGGCCCCACCGCGAACTGGGGAGGCGACCTCGGCGTGCCCTGGACCTGTGCCGCCCAGGGCGATTCCGTTTACCTCGGCTGGGGAGCCGCCGAGGCGGGCCGCGGCCTGCTCGCCTGCGACCTTGATGGAAACGTCCGCTGGAAACACAAATACGGCGGATTCGGCGGCGCCGAACTGCTGGCAGTTGACGGCGACCTCGTTTACGTCGGCAACAGCTCCGGCAGCCCGCAGGTGCTCTTCCGCCTCGACACGGCCACCGGCTCCTATCAGAACTGGGACAAGGCCAACAACGGCGGGTTCAGGGATATTTTCGTAAAGGACCTCTGGAAGGACCAGCCGGGCATGCCCGACAAGGCAGAGGCGATGGCGGCCCGCAACGGCAAGCTCTACCTCACCTTCCGGTCCTACAATTTCCGCAAGAGCGACGTGTCCGACTGGCGCAACTTCCTCAGCAAGCTCTCGGCAGCGGGCGACGGTATCGGCAAGGCGATCTGGGAGAAGACCGACAAGAACGTCCGCCAGCGCGCCGCCGCCTGGCTGGCTGGCAATGAGCCGGAAGACAAGGCGCTCGCAGCGCCCAACTACTACACGCCGGACGTCCGCGACGCCGTGGCCGGAACCATCAACGGCATGCTCAAAGACAAGATGCTCGTGGACGGCGGGGCCGAAATGACTTCACTGAAGCTGCAGGCCGCAGTGCGTCGCAAGGTCGAGGCTTCCTTCCCGCAGGAAGTCGCCGTGATGAAAAGCGATTTCGTCGCCGTGCTCGACGCAGAGAGCGGCAAGGTGCTCAAGACCATCCCCGTGCCCGCGCCCAGCGGCATCGCCGCCGTGAGCGACTCGCTCCTCTACGTGCTTTCCGGCACAGACACCGTTGCGGCCGTCGATCCGACGACTGATGCTGTCAATCCGGTGCTGACCGGACTGACCGACGCCAGGTGCCTTGCGGTCGATGCCGCCGGCCGAATCTACGTAGGCGAGGGCGAGCCGAGCGTGCAGGTCAAAGTATTCACGCCGGACGGCAAGCCTGCCCTGGCGATCGGCAAGCAGGGCGGCAGGCCTCGCATCGGGCCGTGGGTGAAGGACGGCCTGTTGAACATCCACGGCTTGGCCGTCGATACGCAGGGCAGGCTTTGGGTGGCCGAAGCGCTGTACTTCCCGAAACGGTTCAGCGTGTGGAACAACCAGACCGGCGCGTTCGTCCGCGAGTTCTTCGGCTCCACGCACTATGGTGCCAGCGGCGGAGCGATCAACCCGGACGACCCGAACTTGATGGTCGGCGAGGGGTGCGAGTGGCGGCTCGATCCGGCAACCGGGCGTGCAGAATGCCTCGGTGTTTTTGAGGACGGTGGCAATCGCGACTACGAGAGCCTCTTCCACAAGTTCGCTCGCTTCTGCCGCGGCACGAATGGCAAGCTCTACCTCGCGGCCACGCTCGGCACCGACACGCACGTCTGGGAACGCCTCGGCGACGGCGCCTACGCCCTCCGGGCGACCTTCGGCAGCAACGAAAAGGACAAGACCACCGTGTTCTGGTCCGATGAGAACGGCGACCAGCAGAAGCAGGACGGGGAGAAAACCGTGGTGCCGATGCGGATGTCCTTCAACGGCTACCTGAACTTTTCGTCGGGGTTGAACACCGACCTCACGCTCTACGCGGGCGTGCTCGACCCGAAGACCAACCGGTGGGACCGCGGCGCCCGCATCAGCCTGGCCGGCTTCACTCCCTGCGGCGCCCCGAAATGGGACCCCGCGAACCCGCACTTCCTGCCTCCTCTCGAAGGGCCGATGCCGTCGCCAGCCAACGACCTCGTGCTCTCGTGCGACTCCGAGAATCGGCTCTTCAACTGCTACGACGTGGCCTCCGGCAAGCTGCGGTGGAGCTACCCGAACACCTTCCATGGCGTGCACGGCTCGCACAACGCGCCGGGGCCTCAGGCCGGCCTCATCCGCGGGGCCTTCGGCACCGTGGGCAGCGCCACGCTGCCCGATCCCGTCGGCAGCGTCTGGGTGATCAACTCGAACGTGGGCGAGTGGCACATGCTGACGCGCGACGGGTTCTACCTGACGCGCCTGTTCCAGGGCGACTTCTCGAAAGTGCAATGGCCCGAAAAGGCAGTGCCGGGCGCCGTGCTTGACCACGTGCCGGCCGGCGAAGGGGGCGAGGATTTCGGCGGCAGCATCACCCAGGGCAAGGACGGCAAGCTCTACGTGACCGCCGGCAAGACTGCGAACTGGAATGTTGAAGTCGTCGGCCTCGAAACCGTCAAGCGGCTCGACTCCGGCAAGCTCCGCCTCGAGGCGAAAGACCTGAAGCTCGCCGAGGCGATTCGCAGCGAGCTGGTGCAGCGAAGCGCCGGCCTGCGCCGCTGCGAGGTCCGGAAGAAGACGCCGGTCTTCACGGGCGATCTCGCGAAGGATTTTGGAAAGGAGATTGTTTTCAAGAAACAGGATGATGCCGAAATCCGATCGGCCATTGCCTGGGACGACGCTTTCCTCTACCTCGGCTGGCGCGTGGCGGATGCGACGCAGTGGATCAACGGTGCGGACTCGCCCGAATTCATGTACGCCCGGGGCGATACGGTGGATTTCCAGCTCGGCACCGATCCCGAGGCCGATGAAAACCGCGCCGAGGCGGCCCGGGGCGATCTCCGCCTCTCCATCGGAAATTTCCGGGGAAAACAGACGGCGGTGCTCTACCGCAAGATCGCCGAACAGAAGAACCCCAAAACGTTCAGCTCCGGTGTGGTCAGCAATTACGTGATGGACAGCGTCGTGGTGCTGCAGGACGCGAAGATCGAGGTGAAGAAGGGTGATCGCTGGTACGTGGTCGAGATCGCGGTGCCCCTGACCACGCTTGGCCTGAAGCCTGGCGCAGGGATGAAGCTCTCCGGCGATTTCGGCGCCACCCACGGCACGCCCGCCGGCGACGACACCCTCCTCCGCACCTACTGGAACAACCAGGCAACCGGCCTGGTGAACGATGAAGTCTTCGAGCTGAAGATGGAACCGAAGAACTGGGGCCAGATCCTGTTCGCCGAATGAGCCATCGCACCGTGTTCGAGTATTCTTCACGACATTGTTTCGAGACAGTACTCGGCAGGAGACATCTATGAGACCAACCATTCGTGATGCAGTAGTTTCCGTTGGGATTCTGTTTTTCCTCGTGAAATGTGGGGCCGCCGCACCGGCGCCGGCGCTGGAGAAGGACGACCTCTTCGTCCCCTACGCGAAGGGCGTGCCGAAGGTCACGTCGGTGATCTCGGAGGAAACCAAAGACGGCGTGAAGGTGACGAAGTTGCGGTTCGCCAGCGCCGAAGGCAGCAAGGAGGGCGAGGTCAAGGATTGCGAGATCTATGCCATCATTGCCCGACCTGAGAATACTGCCGGTCAGAAGTTGCCCGGCATGCTCGTGTGCCATGGCGGCGGCGGGATGGCCGGTGAAGGCGGCCCCATCGCCTGGGCGAAGCTCGGCTACGTGGCGATCGCCCCTGACCTCCCCGGCTACGGCGCCAACGACAAGATGCTCAGCATCAGCCGCGTTACCAAAATGCAGTTCGGCGCCGGCCAGATCATCCCCCCAAGCCCACGCCCTACGTCTGCGTGCTCTTCGACGCGGTCACCGCGGGCCTGCGGGCGTTCAACCTTCTGGAGGCCCAGCCGGACGTCGACCCGCAGAAGCTCTGCATGACCGGCATCAGTTGGGGCGGCTACATGGTCACCATGCTCTCCGGCCTCCTCGACGAACGCGTGAAAGGCACCTTCAACCTCTACGGCTCGGGCTTCTACCAGCTCGAGGCGATCGGCTCCGGCGCGCTGAAGAAGATGGACGAACTCGACAGCAACGCGTGGGTGAGGAATTTCGACGCCGGCACGAGGCTCAATCGCTGTCGTGCCACCTACCTGATGTACAGTGCCGCCAACGACATCTTCTTCAAGCCGCCGTCGATCATGGCCACGTTTGACGCCATCCCGGCCGGCAAGTACCTCTGTTTCGGCCCGAACAAGAGCCACTGGATGTCGCTGCCGGGCGGGCCGGTGCGCTGGGATTACCCGATCAACGCCGAGATCGAGCCTGCGTTCTTCGCGCACGTGCTCGCGGGCGGAAATCCTCCCCTCCCCGAGCCGAACGCCGTGGCCGTGCGGCGCGACGGCAAGGTGTTGAAGTTCACCGTGAAGAACTGCCCTGACCGTGCTGCGGGCTGGTTCTACGTGAGCTGGCTCCCCGACCAGCCGCGCGGCTGGGACGCCCGCGACTGGGCCCGCCTCGAAGCCGTTCCGGGAAGCAATGGCGAGTTCACCTGCGCCATTCCCGAGTCGCTCGGCGCGTTCGACTGGTTCGGCGGCATCACCTTCACACTGAAAACCGGCGCTTTCGCCCAGCCGATGAGCTTGAGCACGAAAATTTACCGCTGCGGCGAAGGGCCTGCGAAGTAGGCGAAGTGAGCAACGCGTGGCAGTAATAGAAACGAACACCAGCCGTGACTTTCGAAAACGAATCATGATGAGCACAACCCAGAGGGTCCTATCAGCAATAGCCGCAACCGCCCTCGTGGCGTCAACGGCCCTGGCGGCGGAAGCCAAGCGTGGTTCCTTCGCCGAGTTCGATGCGCGAGCCAGGGCGGGCGAATCCCTCAATGTCGTCTTCTTCGGGGCCTCGCTGACGTGGGGGGCCAACGCCACGGACCAGGCGCTCACCTCCTACCGCGCACAAACGAAGAAACTGCTGGAGGCGCGCTATCCCAGGGCGCGCTTCCAGTGCTATGACGCCGCGATCGGCGGGACCCCGTCCTTGCTGGGCGTCTTCCGCCTCGAGCGCGACGTGCTGGCGCGCAAGCCGGATCTGGTGTTCCTGGACTTCAGCGCGAACGACGACAACTGGGCCGGGAATCCCCTCGTGTTCGCGTCCTACGAGTCCCTCCTGCGGCGCATCATCGGGGACGGCCACGCGCCGGTGGTGGCAGTGATGTTTCCCTTCAAGTGGGAGATCGAGCCGGGCCTGGAGAACGGCACGACCGCGCGCCTCGGAGGCCTGACGCAGCGCCTGAAAATTGCCGCTGCCTACGGCGTCCCCGCCGGTGACGCCGCGGCGCTGGTCATCGAACGGATCCGCAAGAAGGAGACCACGCTCGACCGCATCTGGGACACTGACGGCGTGCATCCCGGCGACGCCGGCTACCAACTCTTTGCCGACGCGGCCTTCGCCGCTTTTGAGAAGGGCGTGCGCGAAAACGCCGTGTGCGTGGTGCCGGAGAAGATGCTGCACGACAGCCTTTTCATGACCCACCGGCGCGCCGTGCTCGCGGACCTGCTTCCGTCCGACGCGTTGCCCTCAGGGTGGATGCAAGGCAAGCCGCACCTCACGGCTACCTGCCACGACCAGGTGATGTCGCGCTGGCTGGACCGGCTGCTCATCGCCTCGAATCGCAAGCGGGTCAAGAACGCGCTGCCGACAGTGAGAAACCCATGACGGCTGGCGCACCGAACAAACCATTAGAAAACATGAAGAACATGCGAGTCATCTGGATCCTGGTCGCGGCGGCGGTGCTGCCCTGCTGGGCGGCTGAAGCACAGGACGCGGCCAAGGCGGGCGAGGGGCGGGCCAACGTGGCGCAGGAGGTCCTGGCGATGACGGGGAGCCGCACGAAGATCGTGTGGGTGCGTCGGGTGGCTGGAACTGGCAGTGGCCTGGAGCCGAGCACGCCGGAGTGGGAACTGATGGGGTTGGATACGGCGGACGGGAAGACGAGGGTGATCCTGCCGGGGCCGGCGTCCTACATGAACCCCTGCATTTCGCCTAACGGCGAGCAGGTGTTCTTCACGGACGGCAACACCATCTACTCCGTGAACTGGGACGGCAGCAACCGCCGCGAGTTCACCAGTGGGCTCGTGGAAAGCCCGTGGAGGCATCCGGACGACGGATCGCAGTGGCTGTATTTTTTTCATGAAGGTGACGGGGTTGTTCGTGCCCGGATGGATGATGCGAGCGTGCGTGAGACGGTGTGGAAGCTGGGCGTTGATAGGCGTCGTCTCGTGTCGGTGTCGGCGGACGGCACGCGCATGGGCGCCTGTGGCCCGTGGGTGGCGATCGTGCCGAACGGCTCCTTTCGGCAGCACGGCTCGGGCTGCAGTCCCAGCCTCGCTCCCGACAACAGCTACCGGTTCTTCCACATGGGAACCGAGGTGGGCCACGGTGGGGTCAGGATGTACGACGGCGGGGCGAAGAACCCGCGGCCGGTCTGGTTCGGCAAGTTGTTGTGGGAGCTGGGTGCGTCGACCCCGGAGGCGCGTTGGTCGAGCGACGCGCGATTTGTTACGGCGATCATCGCGTACGGGGGGGGGACCCGTTCGTATTCTACAGCGACATCTACCTGGGGCAGTTTGACGAGGGGTTCACCAAGGTCGTCAAGTGGGTGCGCGTGACGGATGCGCCGGCCCCGGAAACGAAACCGTACTGCTGGATAGACCCCGGGCTGGGGAGCTTCGAGGGCAAGGCGCCATTCACCGTCGCTGTGCCCGGCACACTCACGCCCGGCGGCGAGTGGGCGTGGGACTACGGCGACGGGGCGAAGGAAAAGGCGGCACAGGGCAAGCACACCTATACCAAGGCGGGCGGTTATCGGATCACGGCGACGCAGGGGCAGAAGTCGCTGAAGGGGTGGGCTAACGTGCGGCCGCAGAAGGCGCCGGCCGTGACCGGGGCGCTGGTGCTGGACGAAACGCATGTGCTGGTGCGCTTTGATGAGCGCGTGCAACTTCGGAACGCGAAGGCGACGTTGGGGTCGGGCGGGGCGGTGCGCGGCCTGACGCTGGACCCGTGGGAGCTGGATCTGATCGTCGAGCTGGACAAGCCGCTGGGCGCGTCGGACACGGTGAGCCTGGCCGGCGTTTTCGACAAGGCGC
>SXGU01035178.1_pt1 | contig 48090 bp, 47 predicted proteins | sample 3174531 | NCBI WGS metagenome assembly SXGU01 (sample SAMN11356863, study PRJNA531348) | freshwater metagenome | isolation source: freshwater sample F1-140 | place: China: Fuxian Lake, Yuxi | collected 2017-12-25 | reverse complement strand
TGGCTTTCGACGGGTACACTCCTGCTAGGTGGCTTGTAGTTATACAGCACTCCACCGAGAGGACGGCAGGCGACTTCGGTCTAGAAGAACTACTCGAAAGTGAGAGGGCAAAATATATGCAATAGGGCAGTACTGCTTACCCGGTACGCAAGGGCAGTCTGCATTACTTGTTTCCTTGCTGAGGTGGAGGGGGTTCACGCGCCAAAATAAAGCTATGCAGGAAATTTCCTGTTCTTGTTTAGGGTAGCAAGTAATAAATAAAGCTAGGAAGCTATAAAATAAAAGTAAAAACTTAATTGAAGTATTTGTTTTCTTACAGCTTAGGAAAACAAATAAATTAGGTGATGTGTCCTGGGATTATTTTATTTTCCTATATATGCATAAAAATCAGGAAAATAAACCAGCTAGGAAGGCCAAATCTTTGCTTTAAAGTGGGAGCGCCTTAAGGTTTAAAACAGGTAATTTATATACTGCTTAGGATTTCTGGATACTACTTTACTTGTATGTAAAAAATTATTTTTTTATATTTTGGAAAGTTTTCCGGAGCCCGTAACTTTTTTAAAAAAACTTTTATAACTTTTTCGCAGTCCGTTTCGTTATTTTATATTCCTAACTAGGATAGCTATGATTTATCTGAATAATTTTTATACCAGGAAGAAAACAGAACAACCCAGCTTAGTTATTTGTTTTCCTGTTAGGTCGGTAAAAAGTGGGAGCTAAGCTGGAAAATGGTCTCCCTAGGTCTGTTAACTCGGATCGGTTATTTTATAAGGAATAGTCTTCTCCTGTTTTCTTGTTAGGTAGGTTTTTCTGTACTATTTTTGGAAGCCGGTAGGAATAAATCTATTTACTAAATTTTTATATAAGCCTAGGCTTCTCCTGATTTCCTGTTGCCATATGTAATTGGAAAAACCTGATCTCTATGCAGAAAAATTTCTTCCTGGAATTTCCTGTTCTTGCCTCCTGATTTTAATGCATTCCTGCTGTCTAAGCTTACTCCTATGTTAACTACGGAAAACCCGTTGTTATCCTGGAAAGCTACTTAGGCGATATTAAAAGGGTTTTTTCAATTGGGATCGCCTAAGTAGCTTTCCAGGATAACAACGGGTTTTCCGTAGTTAACATAGGAGTAAGCTTAGACGGCAAGAACTATCTTAAAGAATTTTTTATAGTTATTTTATATGAGTTATTTTTGCCCTGTAATTTTAACGAGAGGTAAAAATGTTGGTAAGATATGTGGCGCTGTCTGTCCGCAGTGCCGCCATATAAATAAATCATGTAGAGGTTGTGGTGAACAGTTTAATCGTAACCCAAGCTATCAGCAACATATTAAAGTATGTCCGATGTATGCTTGTTCCCTCAAGATTAAGCCAACAGTTATTAAGAAGCTTCAGGTAGACACTAGTGAGATATGTAATAAGGTTCAATCCATGGAACAAAGTATGTTAAGTATGAAGACTATGTTGGAGCAAGCCTTAGAGAGAAAGCCTATCACGACAAATATAGTCAACGCCACCACTAACGTAGTATATCAAACCATTAGCATTAGCGACATAGGGGCTTTTAAAACGTTATGCGATAAGATGGGAACAACTGAAGCCACAGACTTTCTCTGTAAGCTAGCAGCTAAGCCTCAAATTATGGCATTATTTGAGAAGGTATACTTGGAGTGTGACCCCGCCAACTATCCTATAGCGAACAACAACGGAAAAGATTTTTTCTATCGAGACGCTGACGATAAAATAGTTCATGATGAGGGAGGACATAAAATTACACAATTGGGAGAGAGATTGATGAAGAACACATTTGTTGAGGCAGCTGACCCCTTGCTAACACGGTTTGTTAAGCAGAATGAGGGGGATCATGAGGGGGACGATGGTGACTACGATAGATTCCTGGAGCTTCAAAATGGAGCCTGCCGAACAAAAGCTGACAAGTCATTCATCAAAGAGCTCTATCCTAAAACATATAACCCTAATCATGCTTTTTTTACTGAAAATATAGAAGCCAAACAATAGATCTTGTTTTATGCTTACTACTTTGTTTTAAGCGTAAAACATATTTTATTCCGGGTATTTACTTAGGAGTAAAAAATAGGGTTAATAAGACTTTTTACTCCTAAGTAAATACCCGGAATAAACTTGTTTTACGCTTAGCTACAGAGTAGTAAGCATAAAACTAGTTTATATACCTATAGAGATCCTCCGTTACAACAACCGGCCAAATCACTGCTTCAAAAAGAGATATAGCCACAGTATCTGCTAACTCAGATACTCTTATTTCTGGTGTAGACGATGACATACGGTACTTTTGTATATTCCTAAGAAAAAATATACAGAATGATAGTTCTGCTCCGCTCTTCCATATATCATAAAACACGAATTCATGACAGATGTATTCAATCTACACTAAATTGATTTGATATGACATATAATGTCTCTGTTGGAGTATCAAAAACCCCATGTGGAAAAGCTTGACAAGATCTTGAGACAGCATAAGTGTGCCATCGATGCTTCCGATACGGGTACTGGTAAAACGTACGCTGCTGGAGCTCTGGTGAAACAGAATAACTGGAAACCTATCATTATTTGTCCTAAGGCTGTCTTGATGACATGGAAAAACGTGCTTGATACATTTGAGATTGAATATCTGGGCATATGTAATTATGAGCTGATCAATAGAGGCTCATGGTTTGAATACGATGCTGGGCGGCACGACACACTTGGGGATAAAGTTAAATGCCCATATCTCACAGTTAAAAAGCCTAAGGGTAAGGGTTCTGTTGCGGTATATGAATGGGACGACAGTGTTATTGACAATGAGGCTATATTTATCTTCGACGAGGTACACCGTTGCAAAAATAAAGCTACAGTTAACAGCCGGATTCTGTTATCAACAAATGAACTACCTGCCCGTAAGCTACTATTGTCAGCTACTATAGCGGACAAGCCGGAATTTTTCGCGGTGTTTTCAGTTATGCTTGGCTTTTGTGCGGATGTTGAGGAATACAGGCTATTCGCTAAAAAGATCTATTACGGAGGGGATATTAAGTCCAGCAAAGATTATATAGCTAAGACAGCTGTGCCCCCGCAGGATATGCTTACCTTGCATAAGCTGGTGTTCCCAGCCTACGGGGCTCGTATGAAGATCAGCGAGCTTGGAGACGCCTTCCCCAGCAATAGGCTAATAGCTGATACATATGTCATGGATGACGATACGGTGAAGGCCATACAGGAGGCCTATCAATACATTAGTATCGTCTCCAAGGAAGCTCAAGAGAGAGAGAACAACGCACCCATAAAGCTCGTGGAGATGATCAGAGCAAGACAAAAGATAGAAGCACTTAAAGTTAAAACCATGGTGGAGCTAACTCAAGACGCAGTTGATGATGGTAATTCTGTCGTTGTGTTTGTTAATTATTTGGATACTATGTCTCTCCTGGTTAACGAGCTGCATGCTAAATGTGTTATAAAGGGAGGGCAGAGTATAGCGGAGCGCCAGCGTATGATAGATCAATTCCAGAGTGATCAGGAACACATTATAATTTGCCAGATACAGAGTGGTGGCGTAGGCATTAGTTTGCACGACACGATAGGAGACAGGCCACGTATTTCTATCATTAGCCCTTCATGGAGCGCACAAGACCTTATGCAAACTTTTGGTCGTGTACACCGAGCTAAAGGCAAAACCCCATGTATCCAAAAACTGGTCTACTGTCACGGAACAATAGAGGATCATATATGTAAAATAGTTAACCAGAAAATAATCAATTATTCCCATCTTAATGATGGAGCTCACGCGTAACCTTTCTCTTGAGCCCATAAAATTTAATGTACTATGTATCATAGTATGCAAGTCAATATGTTTTTCTTCCTGGGTAAAATATTTGTTTTTAACCATATTAACCAGTATGTAAAATAATATTGATAATGTACTTTGAATATGGGTATACAAAATGACATGATACGCACAATATATCATGTCAGTTATATATACTAAGGATCAACAGGACGCACTACAAAACATCTCTGCATTTTTTAGTGTACCATTTGACGGAACGGATCAAAATACTTTCCTATATACTCTGTCAGGTAGTGCCGGTACAGGTAAAACTACATTGACAAAGGAGCTAATTAAAGTGGCCAGGAAATTAACATATCAGGTCATCTGTGTAGCGCCCACACATAAAGCACGGAAGGTGCTACATAATATCATAAACACACACAGCTTTATCCGTACGCCAACGAGTACGGTCTCTTCGCTCCTGGGTAAGACCCCTGGTCATAGTTATATCGGTACAAAATTTTACAAGAAAGGGAGCTCAACGAAGATGGGCTTGTATGATATTATATTTATTGATGAGGTTAGCATGATAACCACAAGGGACTACAATGATATAGTGTGTCTCGCAGAACAATATCACAAAAAAGTATTATTCATCGGAGACTTATCACAAATTCCCAATCCTTCTCAGGACTATTATCGAGAGACTGACAGTGATGGTCATACCTTTCTCGTTAAGGGGCAAAACCCCGCTTTTCAGCTGGATAATCTTTCCCAGCTTTCTGAGATAGTCCGTAATAAGAAGGACAATAAGCTACTGACGGTGTACAGTTACATAAGGGAGCACTTGGGTAGCGATATTAGCATCAAGAGTATAACTGAAGGTGCCTCCGGACTGGCATCAATGCCTGACGGTTCATTTACTGGTTATTTGCTTGTTAAGGATCAGGAACAATTCCTTGAATTGATAGCATTGTATTGTAAGGAGTTCCTAACAGGTCAGTATAAGATTATAAGCTACACCAATAGCTCAGTTCAACAGTATAACAAGCTCGTAAGGGAAAAATTACATTTCACAGCGTCTCTCGTACCGGGTGATGTCTTGATGGGCTACAATAATGTCGGTAATATGTCTGATTTTACTATTGAAAATGGACAAGATTATGTTGTTCATAGCTTACAACATAAGGGGGATCTAACTATTAGTGCCAACGGTAAGCTTTTCCAAGACTTATCAGGCACTGTTGTTCAGCTGATGGAAGTAGGTGCCCCAACCACGGACATTCCATTTTCAATATTTATACTCGATCTTGACGAGGATTGTAATGCAGATATTTTGGAAGAACTAGTGCATCTGGCTAATCTAGTGAATCGCAAAGGTTCTACCGGGGCGGACTATGCCAAATACATGGGCTTAAAATCACAGATATACTTTATGGAAAATATCTATAAATATCATAACGGTATTTATACGGAGAAAGATTTCAAGGAACTACATCCATTATTATTTAGTAAAACATGTGATGTTATACAGGAAATATCCTGCATGTGCAAAGAACGTCAGATTATATGCAATGACTTGTCAACTAAAGTATGTGCTAATTATCGGGATATATTGAGGGAACGGATCGCCGATAGCAAGGAAATATCTTCCAACGAGACCCTGGCTGACCAGTATCAGATTCTCGAGAAAGATCTTGATTACGGTTATGCCATAACTGCACATAAATCCCAAGGCTCTACTTACCGTGTCATATTTTTTGATGAACATAACTTTAATCAGCTGAGGGACGGTTGGAGCTCCAAATATTCATGTCCAATCAAGAGAGCTCTAGAGAGGGATCAACTTAAATATGTAGCAATGACACGGCCGAGCCAGATGGCCTATATCCTGTCACAATAGTTATATGATGCAATATATACTTTGTATTAGACAAACAAAGTATATATTGCATTATATAAATGAATAATGACGATTTGCTATACTCCAATATGTACATATCGGATCCTAATGTCGGCGTCAACTACGATATCACACCGGAGCTACGCAACTCAATGTTGATAGATCATGTACAAAACCCAGAACATTACCAATTTTCTAGAGATCCTGTCCTTCTTAATGCAGACATAGGTAGATCTAACCCAGTGTTAACGGACGATGGCGTATTAAAGCCATTGAGGGTGGGTGCCTTACATAAGGAGCAACGGAAAATCCTAGCAATCAACAGTAATCAGCGGAAGTTTTTTACCGAAGAGCTATTACAAACCCACAGCCCTGAGGATTTTAAGGGCTATATCAGCACAGCAAATTATACTAAATTTGCTAGCTTATATAATATCGCTATAGGTGCTACTTCTACAGTACAGACTTATGCAGACTATATCAAAAAAAATAACATCACTTTGGTACAGGTGGCAGGCAGTGCCCCCGGTGCCCGATTGTTAGTTAGCAATTTATTACGGGATCGATTATTTGCCGGCGTGCCTGATAATAACAGCATAGCGTACATTAATGACACATTATTAGACATACTGGCGAATATCGTAACAACAGAACAAGGGCTCGTGTCCCAAGGTACTATTGCCAATGAACTGAACGTCCTAGCAATGACTGGTACAGCATACAACCCGAGCAACTACTGGCGACCTTTCCGTTATACTGCAGATGGAGTGAAAATTATACTATATAAAGATCAGCACCCCAATAACTATACTGTTATCCTACCCAGTATTCTTACCAATGTCAAATCAATCAGATTGATAAGCACCGAAATACCGAATTCTATCAACAACATCAATGAGAGAAACAATATTATTGTACTGAAGCTTCGGATGACATCAGAGGGTCATCCTCCTATATCCATTGATCCCACAAAGAGTGCCTTTAATTTTATGCTGATACAACTTGATATCGGGATCTATACAACAGAGGAGATACTGAAACATATGGAGGATAAGCTAAATGCTACGGTGTCGTCTCTTACGATTAATAAGAAATATGGTTCATTGTTTACTATAATTTGGAACAAAAACACGGGCTCAGTAAACATTAAGTGTAACCGAGCCGACGTACAATTTCATCTTAAATTCTATGCTGAGCTGGCAGATCAGCTAAATATCTCCAACCCTGGCATACCGACGCAAATACTAGGGCAATCTCCCGGTACTGTAGTGAATTATTGGCATGACCTGTGGTATATGCTTGGCTTTCCATGGCCTTATGAGATTGACGAGACTGGCGCAGACTTATATACATCTTCATGTAAAAATGTCGTTAACTACGGTTTACATAAGATATTTGATCCATACCACAATACGCCAGCTGACTTATTTGACCGAAAACGAGCATATGTAGCGCCGGCTTTGCCGTTACCACCAAATGTACCAGAGCCAGTTGCACCACCAACTTTGACTGACGCTCTAGCAGCTGAATTAAATTTAACAAACTCGGCCTACGATGAGCTAAATGTATACCACACATATCGCTACCCAGATGTGGGATATAAATACATATATTTGGTCTTAGTTGGATATAAATGTATCAGTCATATTAACCAACACAACAACGTCATTAATTTTACAGACAACGATATCTTTGCTAAGGTTCTAATAAATTGTGACACTGGAAAAATAGCTAACAATAGTTTTGTATCCAATCCTCTTATATTCACCAATATTATTGATAAGATAGAGTTGCTAACCATCCAATGGATTGATGAAACGGGAGCGTTGGTTGATTTTAATGACGTAGACCATTCCTTTACTCTAGAGGTGATTCAGTATATTACACAGGTGGAATCTACCGGGTATAATTCCGGTATAGGCACAATAGATGGAAAATCCTATCCCGATTATCTGAGTGGAGGAGCTCACTGACGGCTGGGAGTGTCTCCCTAGCCTGCGCCCCTCACCCGCGTGTGTCGTAATACGTTGGGTTGTGATTTATTATGCGCTACAAACCCGCTGCTTTAATTTCAGGAGATAACTGTCAATACTATGATACCACATGACACAATATATTTGCATTTTGGACAAGCGTCCACTGAGCGGCAATAATGAGCGCTACAGTAGTTATTGAATACTTTACCCTTAACTGGTGGCTTATGTAGATCATTATATGTTTTGTAGCACGAGTCGCAGAGCTCCTTATTACTTACAGAGTGCCGCGGTACTCCAGTACATATCGATGACCCTGTTGGTTTCGATATATCATCAGATGATGCCATTATAATCCAATATTAGCGTCATTCTTTGCCGCGCATTGGCGTACGACACAACGGACATAAGTTTGACTGAAGTGACCATTTCCGGTAACATGTGATGCAAAATTGGTGCATGCATGGTGTCGTTAGCTGGGTATTATTAAGGAGACAAACACTACATTGTTCAGGGTTAATGGACGGTTGCAACTTGTTGAGAAGCAAATATTCCTCGTCGCCGAGTACATTGATATTGTTATACTGGCTTACTTTGATATATTTATTGACAAGCCTGAATGTTTCTATTGACTTTATATTTTCCACAGTGAACACAATATCTTCTGGGCATTTTCTAACGGAGATCAGGTAAGTTATAATTTTTGTGTTATCTGAATACACCGCATTCTCTAGTGCTTGTGTATATGTGTTATCTGACCAATTATCTATCGTTTTTTTGAAGAACTCTATGGCTTGAGACTGTATGTTACGGGGAACCTCGCAGATGTTAGCAATAACATCTGCGTTAAGATCAGATGATAGATTCTTGCTGTTTTGTATCAGAAATAAATGACTCAATGAATCATATGGATCTAACTTAACGCCGCGCAGAGTTAAGATCAGCCGCGCGATGTCGTGCCGGTTATGTTTTAATGCTATTTTGAGATACAATGCATAATTAACTTGGCTCTCATGTTTTAGGATATTGCGAACTTGTGTTGCGGTAACGCCGGCTCCTTCCGTACGATTCCGACATAGACGCCGGAATCGTCTGATAGCTTTAATATTTGGTTTGACTTTGATGTCGGCGCAATCTTCAGGCAAATAGATATCTTGTGCCCCATATTCAATAAAGTTCATTATATGCTGTTATGTTGTTTCACTTTACAACATGGACAGTAATACCTCGCAGATTAGCGTAACGCTGGTTAGGGCGTCGGATGGGAGCTCCTACAGCACTGAGGATATGGATCGCATTCAAATGCACAGGGAAAGATCCCCGGGGATCTTTCCCTTACATCATTTCTGACGGAGCATCCACAAAATACTGTATGTGCACATCCATTAAGCGATCCATCATATCAACAATATCCACATAGCCTGACTCTTGGGCTAAATTGTACCGCTCCCCTGGATCGTCGTATAAATTAAATAGTTTCCTACTTTCATCTGATATTTGAGCTATGGAAAGTATAGTGGAATACCAATCTAGCCCTGTAAATAATATATTGAATCGATGTGCCCGTAACCAAGCTCCATAAATCATAGCGGGGACGTGCCATCCCCTTCCCATGTAGACCCTTTAGCACAGCGATACGGATCATTATTACTCCCACTAAACCAATACGGCGCGCCGTTGTCAGAGGTGAAAATAACTATGGTATTATTCCCTATTGAGCCAACTATATGGCCAACGAACTTATCTAGAGCCTCGACGCTACTTTTAACTGAGTTTAATGGGTAATATGGCAGATGTGTATGATACGGAGTGACATGTATATAATAAGGTTCTCGTAATGCAGCTATGTGCTCTTTTACCTTACTTAAATATAAGTCGTCAACTGTGATCATACTGAAGTTTCTTTGTATTGCAATATTACACCCCTCAAATAGCGGGCATGGGCCATAAATCCCTGAGGCGGCTCCGTTCCAATGTATCTTACTGGTGCATTCATCGTGGCTAAATGGAATGCCATAATAGTGCTGAAACCCATGATTAAATGGATGATAAGTCGCATGTATACCGAGATGCCACTTACCAACTAAAGCGGTGGAATAACCTGCTTCCCGCAGTCGTCGGACATATGTATGATGTAACATGTTCAGTCCACCAATATCATAAGGATCCAAAACCCCGGGATACAAGCCCAGCTTACTGAAATATTTACCGGTAAGAGTACTGCCCCGCGATGGTGTGCAGACAGATGCCCCAGCGTAGTAATCTGTAAAAAACACACCACGGGAGGCTAACATATCTATATTTGGCGTCTGGTGATGAATATTACCCGTATAACCGAGATCACCATAACCCAAGTCATCGCCCATGATAAAAATTATGTTCGGTTGAGACCTCGTGGCATATATAAGGAGAAACATAACATATACACGTATCATTGACATACTCTACATTGATCAAATTATGATGTCTGCCAATAAGCAATATGCTAAACAGAGTCAATGACCAAACGCCTCCGAAGGATCATCCAGCAACTCATTTAATATATCTAAATTTAACGGAACAGAGACGGTGCCATTACAGTACTTACCGTAGAGTCCTCTTTTCCCGTGAGAAGGTACATCCATCTCACATATCATGATATTTTTATGACGACGCATTAAGCCTAACAGTTCTTTATATTCGTTAGTCCTGCGCACTAGCCGACAATATTCCCTAAAATACAGTTGTCTTCTCGCTCCCAGATAATCTAAGCGTTGCTGTCAATTAACAAGGAGAATTCCGGCACCTGCCCTCGTCCGTTAGGGTATCGTATAGGGTCTTTACAGCCCCACACAGAGTCCCGCCATATCATGTATTTCCCCATATCCATATCTATATCTATACCATCTTTGCAGCATAAGACATCAGTCATAGTACTCTTAAACCATAAATGTTCCGGCTTACCGTGATGAAACCGAGAAGCATATTGCTCCTGCGGTTTAAGTTGTTTGAAAACTTTGGATCCCTGGTAGAAATTTTCAAACAGTATGTTACCATCATTTGTCTGGAGTTCTTTCCCCATCAGTACGCATATAATAGGGACACAATGTCTTCCACTTGTTATTGTTCCACTTCAAGACATTAACAGTTATGTAATCTTTTTCCTCGGTTGGCTTCTGTGTAGTAGACTTAATATACTGGGTTTTTATCATGTTGTGATATAATGCCGTGTCATTTTATATAGAGTTGTAAAGTACGTCTCAAAGCTAGCAACCGAAAGATCTAATATAATTTAAAATCCCAACTGTTCTGTCCGTTGGTCTCTGTATGACACTGGGTAGTTCGTTAGTATTACAAAAATTGATATATGGTATAGTATATATAATGACGACAGAGTTAGTGGCATTCTTGAAAAAATATGTTTCCACCGGTGTTAAAGATAAGGATGGCAACAGTGTTTTTACCCACACAACCATGCAACAACCCAGAGCGTCGTATAACATTCCTGAAGATCAACGAGATGAGCTACATAAGTTCATCGCCAGATCCATCATAGCGAAAAAACAAATGTACATTACTGAGAAGCCTATGCCCATAAAACCCATAACAGTTGATATTGATTTACAATATCCTATAGATTTGCCACCTAGGCAACATAATGAGAGGCATATTAAGGAATTATTAAAACTATATAGCGAAGCCATAATAACATATGTTGATATTCCAGAAGATAAACCTATAGATGCCTATATTTTTGAGCGTCCGTATCCTTACCCGTCTAACGGAAATATTAAGGATGGGATACATATTATGTATCCCCACATTAATACATGTATTGAGTTGCAGCATGCGATTCGGGACTATGTGGTCAAGAAGTTGGGGGCATTCTTAAATAACGCTGACATAGGTCGGTTGGCCGTGAAAAACTCTCCTGAGGATATTATCGATATTGCTGTTATTGACCGCAATAACTGGACAGTCTATGGCTGCCAAAAACCAGGCGTTAGACCGTACGTGTTGGCCCATGTATATCGCTTGGATAACACAGGGTCGGAGATGAAATTCGATGAGGTTGATGTACCGCATACGACAGAAGAAGATTTGACGAATCTAGTAAAGGATCTGGCGATTCAGTATAAGCCTGCAGATCAAACCTACGGTGTTCGTGAGGAACATCAGGACATTATAGATAGCCATTGCAAAAAGATGGAAGAGAAAAAGCAACGGAAATATGCTCCCACTAACTTCATAAAGAAACAGATCAAGGCAGCAAACAGCGACGAGGACACCAAGCGTGATATGGAAGAAGCCGAGGCTCTAGTGAAACTTTTGGCCTTGTGGCGTTCAGATGATACCAAGCATTGGATAAATGTGGGATTATGTTTACATAATATCAGTCCGGCCTTGCAGAATGTCTGGACTATGTTCAGCAGGCGCTCTGATCAATATAGGGAGGGCGATGAGAATAGATGGCATGGTTTTGAGGACATACCCGGCGGTTTAGGCATAGGTGCCTTGCATCGTTGGGCACGGCTCGATAATCCCCTGGAATATAAGACTCTACAGAGTGAGTTGTTACATCCCTTAATGTTGAGTAGTGTCTGCGGGAGCAGTCAGGATGTCGCTGCTGTTGTGCATAAGATGTACAAACACCAATTTGTTTGCCTAGACGCAAAAGGAAAGAAGTGGGCTATCTACGTGAATCACGGTTGGAAGATTACACAGGAGGGCATCGGGCTTAAGAAAAAGATAGGCCATGAGGTTTTAAACGAATATCTAAACCTTGTCTCATATTACAATCATCAGGCGGTCTTATACAGTGATGATCGCAAGGATCAGCAACTACATAAAAGTAAATCCCTAACGGACGTGACATATAAATTGCGTGATATTACATTTAAGGAAAAAATCATGAAAGAATGCATCATCTTGTTCCATGATGCTACATTTGAGGATGAACTTAATACAAATTCTTTCCTAGTCGGTATGGAGAACGGAGTGTATGATTTAGCAGCAGGTGTCTTCCGTAACGGAAGCCCTGAAGATAAGATAAGTATATCCACTAGTAATGATTTTCCTGATTTCGATCCCAGTGATATTGACATTGAGAACGAAACCTCTTCTATACCGCAGGTTGAAGCTATTTTTGACTTTATGAAACAAGTTTTCCCCATAGCGCCAGTGCGCTTTTACACTTATAGGTATCTCTCTTCCAATCTACAGGGCTATAATACTGATGAGAAGTTCCATATCTGGACAGGCAGCGGAGGTAACGGTAAATCAAAGTTATTGGAACTTTTTGAGATGGCCTTCGGCGAGTACTGCTTCAAACTTCCTATTACTATCCTGACTCATGCACGTGGCCAAGCTGGTCAAGCGACACCTGAGCTCTGCATGAGCAAGGGTCGCCGATTCGGCTCAGCTCAAGAGCCTGATGAAGGAGCAAAGATTAATACATCCTTGATGAAGGAGTGGTCTGGTAACGATAAGGTGTATATACGAGGCTTGTACGCAGAAGGTAGCATTATTAAGCCTATGTTCAGTATGGCCTTGCTATGTAACAATAAACCGAAAATTCCCACGGACGATGACGGTACGTGGCGTCGTATGGTTGTCATCGAATTTATTTCTAAGTTTGTCGAAGGCCAACCTAAAGGCCCACATGAATTCACCAGGAACACTCACTTAGTGCATTTGTTTCCAGAGTGGGCTCCGTGGTTCTTCGTTATACTGACTCTGTGGTACAAGATTTACAGAACTGATGGACTCAATCCCCCAGAAGAGGTCATGGCTGCAGGTTATGAATACCGTAAGCACAGTGATGCCTACGCACTGTTTATCGATACATATTTCAAGAAGGACAGCGAGGGTATGATTAGGGTGGATGATTCCTATGCCGTATTCAAGGAATGGTATTTTAACGAATTGGGAGAAAAAGCTCCTATACGGAGGGATTATAAAGTTGCCATCGAGAGAAAGCTGAGCCAACCATATGGCTCTGGTGGTAAGGCTGGATGGTACGGATACTCTATGCAGCATCCTGATGCATTAGCTATGATGGGTAAGAAAGATGTACCTGACATGGAGAGGAGTCACCTAGATGAAGCTCCGCCAGTCACTCCCAAAGCGCCAGTCAAAGTGCCGATTACTCCTAAAGCACAGATTATATCGAAAGATCCAGTTACTCCCAAAGTGCCAATCAAGGTTCCGATTACACCCAAAGCGCAGCCTGTACCTGCTCCGTCTGTGGCAAAGATCAAGATAGTTAAAAAATAACATAATTTAAAATGAATCACACATTTATATAAATGGACTCAGAGTTGCCTCATTCGGAATTTTTCCCAGATCTACGTAAATTTGCCGTAGAACTTATAAAGAGTGGTGTTGCTTATGTGGACTTTTCAACTGACGCTGAGATTGATGCTCAGCGCGCCAGAGGGCAGGTGTCTCCTTATAGAGATAACAATCCTATTATTGATGTTATGCTATTCCAGACATACTGCTTAACCCGCGTGGGTACCGGTACGGTCGGTTGTCTACGCCTAAAACTCTCAGACGATCCGGTCATTTATCGCAGGATAAATGATGCAATATATCCTACATACACACTATACAAACCAATTATGGATTATTCATGTCATTGCAAAACTCTTCCGGAGACAACAGACATGTACGTATACAACTATATTAAGGACAAATATGCAGGATCTGTGGCTTAAAGCACTGTCATATAGTATGTAACAACTTTGGTTTCGATGCCGATGTCTTCAATGTAAAAATGAATTAACTGCGGAGTTAATGTCTGTTATCTCCATCATTATCCCAAAACTATCAGATGTGCTCATTGGATTCAGTGTTAGTTATGCATGTTTATACAGACGGGATCTCTTGCCCAAAGTACTGACGGTCGTCGGCACACATTATGGTGTGCTTATGTTTAATAAGTATAGACACATTTGGGCAGCTGTCGGGGTAACAGCCGAGACAAGTGTTCTAGTTGGCGCGGTTGATTCTGTGGTAACCATGAACAACTCATATCTAGCCATGGATATAGCCTTATTGGCAACGGGGAGCTCTCTTGGCAGCTCCATGGGTCTCTTGAGTGCAGGATTTTATTACTATTCTATCCTGAACATCATAGTTACTTTTTGTGGATATGCGATCTCTCGCGCTGTGCGACGAAGTATGTTGCCTCTACAGCGTGGCTTTAGTTTATTTCTGAGAGACTTGCGTCTGAGAATCACTAATGATCCAACAGTAAATACGCAGGCTACAAATGTCACCGACGAGCTGTCATATTTCATTAGTTTGCTGAATAATGACGGCGAACGTATTGCCACACATATCGCTCGTATTTTTGCTGCTTCACGATCAATCCAGGTGCGTGATACAAATCGTGCTGAGACGATTGAGCGCCTGGCACCACTGCGCTGCAAGGGGATGGGAAACTCTGCACATCTTAATAGTCCTGATTCCTGCGCTGTGTGTCTAGAACCTTTTAATCCAGATACATTACACAGAGTGCTCGGTTGCAATCATGGGTTTCATGCTTCATGCATTGACGAATGGCTCAAGACTAACATGACCTGTCCTATGTGTCGGTATAATTTAGTAAGTGAGCAGAGCGCAAACGGAACTGATACTGATACTGATACTGATATAGAATAGAAGCATGTAGGGTTCAATAATGCTTTTCCTTATCTTTACATTGACCCTGCATACGGTGCGTTGGAATTTATAGAAATAAAATGAATAGATGCCTTATAGTATGATGGAATGCTACATAGATGAAGGTTATAGTTGCCTGACGTTCATTGAGGAGATGCTCATACAGACTCCCGGGGCGAAGATTGCATCTAATGTTCTATATGATCGATACAGAAAGTGGCACAAGGCCACTAGATCCAACGGCAACAGTGATGTCAGCGATTAAAATTAGTAGAATACTTTGGTAGATACTTAAACAATAAGCGCATCTCTAGCGGAAAGGTTTGGTTAGATTATGAATTGTCACCAGATGGTGATTGGAGTGATCCGTCTGATACAGACATTGTTCAAAGGGAGATCTACCTAAAGCTGGATGATAAGACATATGAAGGAGATCTAGCATCCTTCGGTAATGTTATAAGAAATCTACAGTTGAGTATTGTTGGCTCCAGTAGTAGCAAAATATCACTAGTAGCGCTATGCATGAACAAGGACAATTACTATATATTCTTCAAGGATACCGAAGTACAGGTATTACCCGGACTTTGGTTCATTTTCGCTAATCGTACCGACAGCTGCAAGCTAAAAGTCACACTAACTGAGCCATGCACGCTTCGGGTAACGTATGATTTATGGAACGGTAATTTACCGCGAGTAATATATGACTACAGTAATTCTGTCGACACTAATGAATATCAGGCGAGCTTTTCTGTGCGTGGTTACGATATTGAGTTACGTGTTCAGTATAAAACCAAAATAACGGATGTAGTGTTTTCCCACCTTGATTCAGAAAAGATCCGCAATAGTGCTAAAAGAGTGGGAGAAGGAACAGACAAATACATAGGCTACGATTTGACAACATCAGGTAATGTAACCGAAGCTCTGTTATTGATGTCGCATCTGCATGATCAGAAGTTGCCTTGTGATTATGTCTTAATAAGAAACTGTAAGTGCTCTTGCACAAATAGCATGCGGTATATAGAAAGGACATCGAAGGGGTACCGTGCATGCTACAGGGTAACACTAATCCGTGAATCTGATGCGATAGGTGAGCTTAAACTATCCAATGTTTCCATACCCAGCCAATATATTGATGTGACCTTAAATGGCAAACCACATACCAAGGGATATGTTAATATACAGGGTAACCGTTTCAAAGAACAAATTCTGGAATTTAAAACCATATACTATTTTGATACTTATAATGACGGGATGTTGGACATATTTGATAATTGTCGGTTAACATGTACGGCAGTTTTGATATCCGGTGACTTACGCCGTGAGATGTGGCGTAGACCTGCTGTAACACATAATATTGAATGCCTATTGGGAGCTATGTAGTACCGATCATTGATACATATCTCAGGCAAATAGAATCATGGATTATTGACATGAAAATAATCCAGCTATGCAATATGTATAAAATGATATTATTATATTCATAATGTCACCGCATAAAACAACATAAGTTCAATTTGGCTACAATATACCAGATATTGACGTATTGATCGCTCCGTTGATACAAGCAATATGGCAACAAGGTATACATACACTAAATTCCTGTGAGAACAATGTGCCCACGGACTATATATGGATAGAATTCAACTGCTCTACAGACTTGTTACGCTTCATGAAAATAATTTGGAACGGCACAGACGGTATACATGGAATATGACCCTCGTGCCAGATGATACATCATGTAATATAGAAGAAGGCGACCAGTAAATTGTAGGGCTCTCCGCTACCCTACGGTTTCCTCAGGCTGATTTACCCTTCGTCATGAGTCGTATGTCGTTGTGTAAACATACGCAACGACATACTGGGAATGATGCACCGAAACGCAATCACCACGGCAGTTATTCTGGCGTTTACGAAGGCTCGCCTTAGGTTGTGGATTATTCTCTCCCAAATACATGCCGGCAAGTACCTGAGAAACAACCAATCCGTGATCCCGATTCCACGGTTCTCTAGAAGAGTTCCGATATACTATCATCACAGAGTATGCGGCGGATGACTTCAGAGAGCAAGGGTGAAGTATCAATAACGTGCAGTTTGGAACATTGCTCTAAGTTATATTGTTGGCATATAGTATTTGTAACAATAACTTCAAGTATGGCCTCGCACTCGTTCAGTTTAACAATAGCATCACCAGAAAAAATGCCATGTGTCGCGACAAGAATAACCCTCGTAATACCGTTGTCTATGAGGGTCTGCACTCCAGCCGCCATTGTGCCGCAGGTGTCCATCATGTCATCAATAACTATAGCTATTTTGCCCTTGGCCTTGGATAATATGTCTGGATTGCCCAGTAGCATGCTGCTTTCCACGACATTCAACAGGCTGTAGTTACGTTGTTTATGCAACATGACATAATCTAGATGTAACTTTTCAGCGTATTTGGTTATACGCTTGACTCCCCCAGCATCTGGACTAACTAGTATGTATTTGTCACTGTTACCGTCCGTCAGAGTTTTCAAATACGGAATAATAATATTGATGCAATATATGTTATCGAAAGGCTGGTCAGTAAATCCTTGTTCCTGACCAGCGTGTAGATCCATAGAGACCAGACGTCGAGCGCCTGCGGAGAATATCTGATTGATGACAAGCTTGGCGCTAATAGGGCCACGATCATCTTTCTTATCACTTCGTGCATAGGGAAAACACGGAGCGATAACGTTAATGCTATTGGCCTGAGACCGATAACATCCGTCTATTAGTAAATAGAGCTCTATCAAGTGATCGTTAATGGAACGCTCCTCAAACCGAGCGCCTGTTTGCACTATGAAGACATCCTTACCACGGATACTGCTGGTTATCTTAACACTGATCTCCTAATTGGCAAATGCTCTGATGTCACAGGGCATCAACTCCACACCCATATGTGTAGCTAGATCACGGTTGGAGCGCCCAGATATCAATCTAATATTATGAGGTGACATTATTGCGTCAGACATTAATGCATTAAAAAAAATCATTTTTTGTGCCGTACTTAAAACGATATCATAGATAATGTAATGGAAGAAGAATGTACCATGTGCTATTCCACCAATATATTATATCCCATGGACTGCTGCGGCAACCATACATACTGTTTACTATGCATCAAAGGCTTATGTTACTCGGTGTCTCCTACAAGTAAGGTACAGTGTCCGGCGTGTCGCGGTGTCGCAAAGCGCAAGTATATTAAGACTGTTTGCGAAAGTCCCGAAAAGATCAAACAGATTAATATCAGGAATCTAATTGATAATTTAATATTAAACCGAGACACACTGTGGATTTATGAGGGTCGTAATAACGGTTGGTGGTATTATGATAAGGAGCTGCAAGATATACTCGAGTCCGCACATCTCGTGGGGGATACTACAATAAGTTGGGTTATCTGTGGGCAAGCTGTCACTCTTGACTTACACAGTATGACTCAGCTTAATGTGGAAAACAAAGCTATACGTAACATCAAGAGAATAGAAAAGACACATATATATCAATATCTAATCAAGGGTATTGCGGGTATGCGTTGATTGCGTGAGCTCAACTGTGCCCACAGTATGCGTTGCAACATGATGACTCTCTTTTGGAATTATTTTGGCTTAGCTTAATATTTTTGGCGCTTGCGGCAAGGATCAATCACTGTAGTTTGTTGGCACATTCATTGCGTGAGCTCTCAACTGTGCCCACAGTATGCGTTGCAACAGGATGACTCTCAATGATGACTCTCTTTTGGAATTATTTTGGCTTAGCTTAATATTTTTGGCGCTTGCGGCAAGGACCACTTGAGCAAAATCCAACACGGTAGTTTGTTGGCGCATTCATTTTCCCGCGCTAATCATAAAATATGCAGATACCAGATTGACTGTGACTCCCCGGATTCCCACGGATAGCATTGCCGTTCATCACGGTCGGTACCCTGCTCAACCTACAGTATGTTATGGTCAGATGGAATGTAGCTCAGCATTTTTCGGAATAATATTACATATAATATATGGATGAGATACTGTTGATACCTTTAGCCTTAATAATGATATATGTTATATATGCCAATTATCGAGATATACAGGTTATCAAACGTTATGAGCGGAAACTACAGGAAGATAACACTGAGCATCGCAGAGATGCAGCGTGGAGACGTACACACTGTATAGGCGACGAATGTAATGTATATCCATGGTGGAACCCGGGGTTTGCATATAGTGGGTATTTTGTGGGGCCTTTAACCTGGAATAGGAGCCAATTTTACTACCACCCACGAGCCGGTTGGTATATGTCTTCCTTCTAGGAGCTCACAGCCGGGAGTGCCTCCCTAGCCTGCGCCCTTAGAGGGGAGAAACACAACTCTCGAAGCCCAAGACAGGCCGGCACCGACAGACTACCATCCCCAACAGTGAGCTCCGCCGAAGGCAAAAGAAATATAGCGAATGTATTTAGCTTTAGATCTCATGATTTTGGCGAGGAACTGGTCAGTGACCATGCGTTCTTTGCAACTCTTGCTCAGACGTACCAGTAGCGACTACTTCGTCGCCAGTTTCAACCCTCGGGCCCAAGATCACTTGAGACTTCCATCAATCATGAGCACGGTTTGTGGTGACGACAAAACTTGGTTCCCTTGAGAGGTGCCGCACCACAAGGGGTGCCGTCAAGTTTCGATCCATCACACTTCCGGCCGGAAGTTGAAATATCACTGTCATCATCGAGACGCTCACAGCAATCGGTAGTGTGGCGACGACAAAACTTGGTTCCCTTGAGAGGCGCCGTACCACAAGGGGTGCCGTCCAGTTTCGATCCACCACACTTCCGGCCGGAAGTTGAAAATATCATCATCACTGTTTGATGTGGTCGGGTGAGTGACGAGAAGTATGAAGTATCATGTGCCATGGCGCGCTATACGGCAGAAGACTGTTTAATAGAGATGCAACCGATAGGTAACGGAAAATATTATTATATGTGCCCTACATGCAGAAAAGCAACATCGTATGCTGCTTTTAGAGATTGGTTAAGAACGTCAAAAGCGTGTCCCCACTGTCGCGGTAAATATGCGGAATATCCTTAGTTATACTTAAATCCCTCAGGAATACACCGTATGCTATGTAGGTTACAGGAATATTTATATTATTTGCTGCGTGTGTGGTAATTATCGTCAATATCAGTATCTTTTATATGCCCAAAATCACCAGCTATCATGCTCGGCATAGACATGTCAGGAGAATTATAAACCTTGTTGCCCTGATATGTTTGGAACCCAGGTTCCTTCGCGAGCCAATAGTTGGGACAACGAGGACTATCGGGATGCTCTTTGCAATATAGTTCCGGGTTATGATAGTATCCAGTATCAGAAGATGTCTCCAATACCTGTGCAGAGCTTTCCATTGTATGAGGGTCATAAGACCTTACTTTATTGATGTCACCACGGATACGTTCCGGACTATATTCTATAGCCCACGTCTTCACTCTGTCACTCCAGTATTTATTCATGTTACTAGTACCCGGAAAGCCGTAGGGCTTTGTGGTTAGACATCCGTTAGTATATTTATGCAGGGGAATCTTTGTCTCGCCAGTGAAATAATACATAAGTTTTTCGATGGAGTGACCGAAGCGTTCCTTAAAGTCAGTGAGAGACCCGGTATTATATTTGCGGTACATAAGGAACAATACTAGACACAGTAACACTACGTATAACATATAATATACCGCACATTATAATAGTATGAGTGCCCTATTCATATTATTACAAAGGTTCGGACTTAATGCCGTCTATATTCTAAGGGTAGGCTACGGAGGAAATGCTTTTCTCAGTACTTAGGGGTGCTAGTATGTATGTGCCTAGAATATCGTTTGTGCCGTCAACGCGCAAGACACTGTACTGGAACAATAAGTTACCGTTAGGGTCAGATTGTATGAGCCAGTTTCCTAGATTGAATCGTATTGCGGCAATTTCTCCGGTTGGTAAATCTCTATAGCTAATCACACAGAGTGTATGCCAGGCCGAACCAATACCACTGTAGTCAGTGCCTGTTGCATTTACCTTATATTGAACCCTGATCGTCTCTGGTATCACTCCGCCAACACTACAATCTGGTGCATAAATATAGAAAGAAACACCATCGCTCCAGTTACTGCTTAGGGTTAGAGTATTGCTAGAAAGTGTAGTCAGGGAATTGTCACTGTACACGTAAAACCGGTTTGAGCCAATAATGAGACCATTGCCGCAATTGTCATTAAATGAGAGATCTATACTGACCGTACCTGAAGTTGCATCGCTGACATTATAAGGCAAACTATTGAGACTTACGGTAAAACCTATATCATAAATGCGGCTTGTGGGGTAGATGTTGACACTATTATCGATAGTCCAGGATGCAGCATTGTTGGGGTCACTATAATTGTTAAGGGATGAGTCAGGAGCATTCATATACGGACCCACGCTGTAGTTAAACTGGATATTACGATACTCGTCGGTAGCAAGACTAAACTCCGTGGCCGAAACAGTTATTAATCTATATGCCAGCTGACTACTACCGTTGCCATTAAGGGTTATACTATTATATGTTGTATTAGCTGGGTCAGGTGTCATAGTAAAAGTCATGCCATCATTTAGTGCCTTATGGGTGTCTCCCAACTGAGCGACATCATATGTGTATGTCGTGCTGTGCTCATTCGCACTAGTCATCGTAATTGTTTGCGATGTACTGTTGCTATCTACCGCTGCGTTCATGGCAGCTGTGCTAGCTGAGAAACCGGTGGCATAATTCAATGTTTTCCCGCTAGCAATATTGCCTACAGTCTTTAGGGTGATAATCTGCTCCGGAACATCAGCGCGATTGAATGAATGAGTTTGGTTTCCACTACAATTCATTGAAGCCATAGCGCTATCAGCTACGTTTCCGTAACCGACGAGAACAACTGGAGGTAAGACAAAATTTGTGTTGATAGATACATCTGAAGTATGGATTATTGTGCCGAGAGTAGTCAGAACTGAAGTCTCCGCCATTTTAATAACCGGAGTCACTGTGGAGTTAAAATAATATGTAGATAAGTTATTCTTGGTTGTAATAGAGACGTCTATAGAGTGATTCCTCTGATCTGTGCCTCCTATGTGTGCTGTGGCAGTATTGTTGTTATTATCAACAAGCGTAACGCTGCCGTCTATTGTACTGAAGTTATAATTGAAATATGATGAGTCGGCACTTATGTCATAGATATGATCCTCTATACCACCACTTGTGTTGAGTGTTGCTTTGAACCAATATCTGAAACTATAGTGTACCCTGGAGTCGTCATATGTGCTACGCTTGATAAAGGTACCAACTTCTGCGCCATCTTCGTTTGGATGAATAACCTCATTCTGCGTAATACCGTAACCAATGCTTGTATCATTGACTATAGGATAAGGGTATTGGCCAAATGGATCATTGTTTATTATCAATGTATTGCGGTACTCGGCGGGTGGTATGCCTGCAGTAGAGCTTGTAATATAGGTGCTGGTCTTGGTAGGATCCCGGCAAAAATAACCGTAAAATGGCAAGCGACCATATGTGAAATACGACTCTCCACTGACGGAAGTAATCCTGAAGTTTGTGGATCCAGATCCTGCCGCTATCGATTGTATTGTTGTGGTGTTGATTGACGGATTGATGTAGTTTGCATACGTCAGATAGACTGTAGCGTCAGCTGCACTCTGGTGTTTAATATAGTTACGTGTTGTGGTTGGGCCTGTATAGATGAGACCACTACAAGTCACAACGGTGTCATCTGCATCGGTGTACGGTATCATATATACTGGCAAGACGCAGGTATTGCTTAAGCTACATGTAATCTTGGCTGTGTTGTCATTACTCAGAGCAACATACTGATTATTGGGGTTGTTCCAGTCTACTACATACATGTTGGGAACACTCACATTGTCTGTAATAGTATATTTAAATGGTGCTATGGGGGTGACACCGTAGGTGTTGTGTCCGTTGTTGCTAAAGTCCAGCTCCACGAAAGACAGATCTACCCTCAAGTGTCCCAGGTAACAGGAGGTTGATCCTAATGAAATGTTATAAGAGACCAGTGTGTGACCATAAGATAAGTCGGTGTTCACTTGGGTATTGCTACCGTCAAAGGAACCGTAGTAACTGCGAGCCCAATTATTATAGGACGCTGCTAAGGTTGAAGAATCACAACTTGTGATTAAACTGCTGTCGGTAACGCGCAAGGTGCTTGTCAATTGAGGCTTATGTGCGCCGTTGTAACCATTCAACGAGGGGTCTCCAGAACAGATGGCAAACGGATAAGAAGTTACTGTATTGCCGCCAAGCTCGAAATGATCTGCATATCTTTGGAAACCTAGAGTTCCCGAAGGATCATAGGAATAGGCAATGTATCGGCAGTTAGACAGGAAGGGTTGACCAGTCTTTGTGTATAGGTTATACCACCTCACATTAGTGTGCAGTGCACCCGAAGGGAAAGTCATAGCACCAGCGTTTATAGTACCCGTTGTGTATGCTTTAATACCATAGTTCCATGTGTAGTTTTCGGAGTTGACAATATTGAGCACGTCACTACTGACCAGGCTGCAGCTATCACTGCCATCTGTGGTACCTACTTGGATAAATCGGTCAAGAGCATTACAGTTATGGCGCAGGTTATTCATGGGAGTAAAATATACGGTACCCGCACCGCTTGTGAGGATTACAATACCACTTGAAGGGTAGTAGAAAGTGTTGCAACTAACGGTAATTTGAGAAGATGCTAATGTATTCAGCTCTACACCATAAGCGAAGCTTGAGTCAACAATAACAGGTGTAGAGGCAACGGCACCGTCACCTACAATCTTGATAGCTTGAGCGAACCCATCGAAGGTAAAATTGCAGCTATTATAAGGGTCATAAAGCTTAAATCCTAGATCGTATTCCATAGTGTGCACAGTGTTGGACGCACCAAAATTGTAAGCGGTAGAGCTGGCCTGGTACAGTAGTGTAGGGTCTGTGGAATATGAGACAGTGACAGCTCCGCTGGTAGTGTCGTAGATGATAGCCTTGCCGCCCTGGGCAATTAGCGTGCTAGCCGTGCTATTGAGGTTTACCGAACCCTCGGTACCAGCTAAGATTATAGCACCATTTTGAGTACCAGAAGCGATGGAGCTACCATTGATATTATAGACATATCCGCTATGGGCTTTTAAGGTGACTCCTGCAGTGCTTTGTATAGCAACATTAGATGATCCACTGTTTCCAGTCAACTGCATATTAGTGTTATGACTAGTTGATACATCGTTAAGGATATAGGTGCCTCCGTTATCATCCATAGTGATTGCGTTCATGCCGTACCAGGAGCTGTTAGACATTGTGTAGGTACCGCCGCCGCCGTTACCGAGATGGATAGTACCGTACTGGTAAGAGCTCACAGCATAATTACCGGAATAAGGATAAGCATTATTTGCACCCATGTACCATGTATCTGGGGCACTGCCGCTCATGGTAACCGTGCCAGACAACAGCAGTGGCGTAACGAGAGCAGTTTCATAAGGACTATAGTATGTATTGCCTGCTGTCGTCACATCATATGTAGTGCCGTCTACAGAGAGTGAACTGTGTACCTCCGAATCGATAATTCTAGTGCCTGTAGTATAGCTCTTAACTTTGAGAGCAGAGTCGTCAACATCGAGTATATATGCACCGCAAGTATTTAACCGAACTACTGTTGGGGAAAAAACTACACTGTTCTCTATATCAGTGTTGAATGTGTAATGACCTGCATAGTCAGGTATAGCGTCGATCTTGTACGTAGCCCCGGAACCACTCACACTAATGGATGGTAGGATGAAGTTCATGCAGTTAGTGATCTCAAGCACAGAGTTGGGGTTCACGATAAGGGTAGAATACTCAGGATCAACGCTGTAGATTAGATATACGTTACTATCTGGGTCAGTTGGAGCTGGCCCATTAATGTTGGCTGTGGATCCACCTACATATGTATTGTTTAAAACAACTGTTACGGAGTGATCAACTGATGCGCCAAAAACAATGTTCATACCTTGACTAAACGTCGCTCCAGATATGGTAATTGGGGAAGCGCCAATGGTTAAGTTAATGGGATAAACGGAAAAGTCAGAGAAGACATAGGTGCCACTCTGCGTCAAACCAAAAACAAACTGTTCAAATATATGGGCTGGATCTATACCGTATGGTAGTCCGTTATTTCCGATAGTGGAGTACGAGCCAGATGTCATATATACACTGGGATGACCTGTAATATTACCATAACTTCCGCCACTGTTATTGATGTAGACATAGCCACTGTTGTCGGCTGTCAGTGTCACCAGGGGAAGTCCAGTATCTTCGTCTACGTTAAAGTGAGTTGTACCGGGGCCATAAAGCTTAAAAGCTTGGTCATTCGGGGATGCTTCAATAGAGACGTTTTGCAAATTAAGAGTATACCCTCCAGACACGGTAACACTCATCGTTTGCGGCATAACACCGACACTGATAGTCTCATCACCATTCTCGTCATAGACGTATTGGGTAAAATCAAATGTAATATTGTTGTCAATGAAAACTTCCATTGATACGGAAGGAACATATGCTGGATCAAGAGACCATGGGTTTATGACACCCTCCCCAGTGGTACCTGTGAAAACCATGTTATACGCGGGTCCCGTAGCCCAGAAACTGTTAGGAAACAAAGCTCCTTCAGCATTATCTATCATCTCCTGATCAATTACGTAATAGATAAGCGTGTTCGTTACTGCAGGATCGACATTAAACTTGTTATTGTAGGTAGCAACACAACCGTTACCGGAATTAGCTGCAGGATTCAAGTGCATGTGTACGGTGCTGGCGTTGTTACGGAAGTAAATATTACCACTGCGGATAAAAGAGATCAAAGGACCAGTCGGAGCATAGAAATTAGCATCAACAGGATTAGTCCCAGTGCCTATGTTGAACAAAGGCAAGTGCCTGGGTAATCCGTGCAAAGGCAGCACATCAAAATCCACAGTAAGACCGTAGTTGAAGAATACTGGGCCGACCAAGTTTACCGTTGTATCCAAGGAAATGTCTAATGTGACGGGGAAATCAAACACTGAAGCGTGGCGCGGAGATCCAATGTTGATCGAACTACCTGAGCCTGTTACAGTTATAATAAGGGAGTTGCATGATGAGTTGTGTCCTGATGGAAAATAATAAAATCGGCTGTCCAATGTGTTAATGGTTAATCTCCCACTGGATGGTAGACCAGAGACATCGTAGTCTGACATATATCATATTATAGTATTTTTTTTATCTTTAGGAGCTTGAATGATCGATAAGCTTGTTACGCAAAATCCCTCTCTGTGGGGTCTAAATACATAAAATTTAATATACGAAAAATATCGCGCTCGTCATAGGTCGGTACTTGCTCACCCTTGACCCCACCAGAGTAGTGATAGAGACCGTATTCGTTCAATGTATAATTTTTCTGATTGGCAAGTAACGCATTATCTTATTGAATTTACCTGAACCTGTAAAATATAACACTGCCGCACCCAAACTAGGATACACAACATATCTAATGTCAATGCGCCGACCTGGCACAGGTAATTTGCACACACCCATATATTTGGTTTTACCCTTGGCCGTTAAGTGTGCAACCAACAATTTACTGTCCTCCAGTGCTTTAACAATGTCAGGCAATCGCGAATATGTTGTATCATCCAGATAATCAGGGTGACTCACCAAAACATCTATGTCGCCACATGTCTTACTTTTACGACGGTATGAACCGCAAATTTTGTGCTATCATATCTGCCTCATTCCAAGACATTCGTTCCTTTAGGTCGTAGTAATAATCTAGACCTACAGAGATATGATGCGTTACCTGATATTTACCTGACTTATATTTTTCTAGCAAGTCCTCTACGGAAACTATGCCTGTGGCCATAAAGTCTCTTGCTGTCTTTTCCCCTATACCCGTTACTGTGCATAAATCTAGTATGAGTTTGGTTTCAGGATCAATGACGGCGTCCAACTCCTTTAATGAGCCATAACGCAAATATTCAGTGATGCGCTGGGCTATAACCCTTTACCCACTCCCGGGATTTCCCGTTGAGCTTGGGCTCCAGAAGTAATAACACCTTTATAGCCCCGCACGCCATCTCTTGCTCTTATAAAACTCGTTATCCTACGTTGTTGCCCGTCGCGCTCCCTACTATCAGCGGCTGCAGCCTTTTGTGTAATCCCAAGAGCAACCAAAGCATTCAACATCAGCGCTGGTGTCGATGTCCGTGGTATCTATGCTAATGCTGGTGTCCATTGTGAGACATATGGTTTCATTTTACCACATTAGCATAACATACTTGTAAAGTGAATGTATGTTATGATACAACATGGAGATACCAAATATCAACCGACTGTCTGCAGACAAGATCAAAATGGACATACAGCCAGGAACGGTAAACTTATACTACGGTAAAACACGCCTTTTTGTTAAGACGGGATGTTGGACTTGTCCATATGGAGTGGGTGACAGCAACAACATAGTATGTCTCATCCCAGATATATACTGTGAAAAACTAGCATGGTTAGATAATTTAGCGAGAATGATTATATTCCAAAATTATGAGAAGATTTTTGGGGAAGAAGTACCTAGTCAGTGTAATGTTGATGATGTCCCGTACACACCTATCGTTAAGATCTTGGAGGACGGGTTAGAATGTGCGAAATTCCCAGTAATAGAGAGGATGAGAGTATTTGACAGCAACGGAGAGAAGATCAACGATTACATGCCCTGCCTTAGTAGTCAATTTAGTGCCTATTTTCTTTTCGACATGTCAACAATCTCCGTACATAAAGGCTATGCATCCTGGACACTGTGGCCACTGCAAGTTAAAATAAAGCATTACTGTATCTTACCAGAGGGCTGCTTAATATACGATAACGAGAAGGAGCTACAGGTAGCATTACAAGAGAGGAAAAATTTGGAGCCAAAGCAGCCCGGGAAATTAGAAGAACTAGATGCTGTTATTGATTTTGAACCGGACGTTAACGAACTACTATAGTAGGAGCTCCCTGCGCCCCTAGCCCGCGTCCTATGGGAGGCGAAACTATTCCGATCTATATTCCATGAAAACACACATAAACCATCCATAAATCCTACAATGTGCGGGCTAGGCGAGCGCAGCCATCCGTGAGCTCCTAATAGAAGAGGTTGTCTCCCTGCGACATCCCCTTAGCAATAATCAAGGGAAGGTTTATTTTGAACTCTTCGGGCTTAAGACGAGGATGAATATCTTGGTGCGGAGCTTTGCAGAAGTCATAGTAAGAGATCCAGCGTACGACTCTCTCTATATTGTCAAACTCCTCTGTTTTCCCAAACACAGACACATCCACTGTTTCCTTAAAGCTATACGGTAAATACAGAACATACAACATATATTTGAGTTCTGGGATCCGATATACAGTACTTTTTTTATCTTTCAAACATTCCCGTAGATATTCGGTTGTGATACCGGCTTTGAAATTTAGTTCTTGCTGACATTCGCGAAAGGCCACATCCTCAATGCATGTATCTTCTGGTTCGGATTTACCGCCGAAATCAGACCAAATCCAATCTTTATCAGAAACCTTTTGCATGAGTAAATGAATCCTCCCACAGAAGTCTTCAGTATAAAAGAGCACGCCGGCGCTAATGTATGGCTTCCCATCAACTGTAAATACTGGGCGTTCCGTCTGACGCCCAGGAGATAAGGTTTGTTCCCGTAATGACATATGTGACAGGTGTTCGTGTAACGACATTATATCGTAATGCATTTCATTTCTTTTTTGAACTATAGATATCAAGATGTATCTATGTTCAAATCAGAATCGTCTAAACACCCCAAACCTAACTCTCCCAACTCGGTCACCGTTAAGTTTGAAAATGTGTTCATTGTCGTTGAGTTCTCACTGTAAGAGATGTCATTCTGAGTCCGATGCCGGTAGCAGGATATCCGTCATGGATAGTATATAATATATTATTGTATTAGGCAGTGTGCCATATCATTATATAATGTCAGGAGCAGGAACAATAAAAGTAAGGGAATATAAATATTGGCTCACTAAAAACGCCCAAACGTCAAATTGTTGGATCGTTGTAGCTCAGTTGGATGAAATGTTGTCTCATAAGGAATGTATATTACATGATCCTCAGGGAAAAGCTGTAGCGCGAGATACTCTTCGGTTAAATTCTGGTAATCTGCAATATGTTTATGTAACTCTCTTTGAAGGAGATCGAGCCACAACTATTGTGCAAGATGACATGTACTATTATTATATCGATAACGCAAAAGATACATCAGCAGCATCGACATCAGCAGCATCGACCGAAGACACGGATTACAAATCATTTATTCAATATTTTAGTTCGTTAAATCAGCTTGTCCATGGGATTTCAGGAGGGCAAAGGAAGCGCCTTGGAATTAAATTACCAGATAAGATTAAGCTCCGCTCTGTTGAGCAAACGGCATTACGCGGTGTGACACATATTGATTTTATTGGTAAGACTCACGAAGAACAGGTACTCCTGTGGAAGGAGTATGTCTCTGGAGCGGGACAGAATCTTAATCTGGCAGGGTTCCATATGTTGGATCCTAAAGTCATCATTGATGCAAATAAGTCATCATCACACACGCAAATTATTTTAAGTCAAAACAGTAAGTTCCGTAACTTCGAATGGCTCAAAACATTTCCCAAGGCAACTATACTGAGTGTCTGGAATATACATAACATAACGGATAGCAGCATAGCAACACTGAAACAGTATGCCCCCCTACTGAATATTTTGGAGTTCCATAATTGCGTACAGCTAACAGGCCGTATACTTATTGATTTATCACAATTCAGCCTGCTAGATAAATTAGTGATAAATCATGATACGTGTCATATGCAAGTGACGGGGCGCGAAACTGTTATTACTGACGAGGAATGGAGTAAAATTAATAATACTACACTGAGTGTCTTGTTGATAGATTCCAAGAACCTAACATTGGATTTTATAGATATGACACTCAAGCACTTTAAAGGGTTGGAGCACTTTATTATGAACGACGAGATCCTAGCAAAGCTAGAAAAAAATGCTGTCAACGGACATAATCCCGAGCGTATATCGTTTCATTCGATATCCAATGTTCAAAGCGGGTTTAAACGGTACCGCGATGTCAAGATTTATGACCTCATCAGGAATAAATGCGGCAATATGTTTTCTGAGTCAATGTTACGGAAGATTAAAGAGAGGAATCCCGACAAAGCACAAATCGTTGACATGCTTAGCACGGAACAGCCCAAGGAAAATTAGGAGCGTGAGCAGACATGTGCGTAGCTGTTGTTGTTGAGGAATCTCACTAGGTCATTATCATCATAATAACTCCACATCAAGTAAAAGTTAACCAAGTTATAGAATGTTGCATCTGGAGTCTCGTGTAGAAAACAATCATATGCCTCTTGATCCATATCAAGCAGTTCTGGCTTGTGCTTAAGTATGCACAGTGATAGTGCTTGTTCTGCACTATCAGCATCCACAATGTCTGGCGCTTTTAGCGTATCATCCTGAGGGAATCCTAATACTGTGTATGACACAGCTGTATCGGAAGGTTCTGCCCAACATCTCATAGCACACGGGAGATCCCCTACATTTAATGGTAAGTATTCTAGAGTATCATATATGCTGGATAAGTCCTTAATGATAACCTCCGGGCTTCCTGTGTGACCATATTTTTCCAGAATGCGACGTACCATATCAGGTATTGTCTCGGTGTCGTTATTGTCTTCGTTACCTCCGTCATCCTCGTCGTACTCCGCTCTATATTTTATATTTTCATATGCTGCTATAATTTCGTAATACATCAATACTTCTGACATTTGCTAATGTATAAATTTAAACAATTTTATACATCTGTATAAAACAAAAAAAAATCAGCATAATAAACAACTGCATTAAACTTATTTATTATCCACAGACTTGCAGCGTTTTTGAATATTGGATCATAAGATTCTTTCCTCTCTTCTTCAACAAATAATAAGTTTACAATATGTTACAGGCCAGGGGCACGGTTCGTGATTCTCAGAACCGTGAGCTCCTAAAAAAGTGATTTATGATTGGATGCAATGTCTGTTATAAACCCAACCACATTTCATCTAAAATTAGGCACCCTTCTGGGTGAGGGCCGTTACGGCAAAGTTTATAGCTTGGCGCAATATCCCGACAGAGCCATAAAAATTGTACTTAACGACGATGACGGACTATATAATATCAATGAAATTGCATTCATGAGAAAATTTAAGCATCCACATCTTGTGCGATCTGAAGACTTTTATTATGTAAGTCAGACACGCACGGGAATTATTTTACCCTTAGCAGAGGGTACGCTCCATAATCGGTTACGTCATGGGGTTGTATTTGACAGCAGTCGCCAAACATGGATTAATGAGTTATATTCAGCTGTACATTTTATACATAGTCACGGCTATCAACACGGAGACATTAAGCCAAACAATATATTACTCTTCAAAGACCATGTATTGCTCTCTGATTTTAGTTTATCTGGCATGTATCATTTATGTAAGCATGAGTGTCAGTCTGATCCCTGCAAGAGCCCTCAGTTGCTACAAAAATATGCTAGTTGCACATTTGATGATCATGTGCCTACGGACTCAAACGGACAAGAGGATGATGTCTGGGCACTGGGAGTGACGTGTTATTTTATACATACTGGTATTTTTCTGTTTAGCAAAGATATATGTTTACCTACATACTATGCATACCTAAGGGATCCGGTTGGATTTCTTGAATCACGATTATGCGACCTTCACAGGTATACGCCAGAGATAGTTAGTTTCCTCGTAAAATTAATGAACCCAATAGCTGAAGAACGAGTCTTGCATGAGGGCAAAATATATACTGAGGCATGTATATTGGAGCCAGCACGTAGTATACCGGTGGATCATAAATATTTCATGTCTATTTGCATACATATTAGCGATATTTGCCGTAACCTAACATCTGACACAGACCGGATGTATCATGTCATATACAATTCGATAGACCTATATTACCGTTCTAAATCAAGCTTACGGCACAAAGACATGCTGTTAGCGTCGGTGTGCGTGTATATATCATGTAAATTACATGATCTGCGCATCCAATTACATGATATCTGTATTCTGCTTGATAACAAGTACCTTGATACTGAGATACTGCGTGTCGAGAGAGATATCGCACGCGCCATCGACGGGGCATTTCAAGGGGCGCCGATACTGGATCATTTGCCATTGTATGCGGACAAAGATAAAGGTATTATGTGGATTGCCGCGCACCCTGAAGAATATGGAAAATATGATGCTGAGAGATTAGCTACTCTTATAAAGGCACCATAGTCTCCCTATGTGGTTGTTCCGGAGGTAACGGTACATCTAAAACTAAGCTAGCAATGGCCGCACCGATTTTTTCCCTCCCTTGTTGCTCGGTTCAACTCTAGAGACATAGTCATCTGGATCATGTGGATCTAAGATTTTATACAGTGGGAGGTATTCAACCTTAATCTCACAGACTTTGAGATCCCGTAAGGCCTCAGTAAAAATACTTTTAATTATGGTTTGTAACTTACCTGGGTAAGAATTATATCGCATAAGCCACAAGGTGGTGTCTGCCCATCCTTCTCCATACATACAGGGAAAATAAATTCCACATACAATAATCTTCTTGGGTCTCCGGAGTTTAATTATTTTTCCCACATAGTGCTGTATACCCTCACGGAAGAGTCGAACGAAATATAGATAACTCGGATTATATTCCAGAGTGGATATGGGCAACTGTGATATTGACACCAAGTTAGCCCCAACCGCAAATGAAGGCTTTAAGGCAATATCATTGCCTCCTATGGACACAACCAGCACATCGTCTTCAGTAATATGTCCGCTGACAAATTCATCTTGTGGCAGTAATTTCTCTGCGCGCTCATGCAATGCAGACTCCTCAACCGCACAATTAATGCATGCATATTCTGTACCTTCAAGGCAAAAAGTTAACCCAATGGCACACATCTGGCACAGCGACATCAACAATACCATTATATTGCCCTGTTGGTAGCACTCGCGATTTTACCCAATATTTGTTATCCAACGAGGAGTCCCCACAAGAAAAACCATACTGTATCTCCGCTGTCTCAACATATCATATGCACTTTGTAGATGCTGCACTCTGTGCCCAGCCCAATTATCATAATAACTCATCATCATGATAACCAGGGATTTTTATTTTTAGATTACATAGAACCATAGTTATACGCTACAAAAAAATTAACTCCATTATTATAATGGCAGAATTCATCATAGCCGTTGTTGTCGTCGTTGTTGTCCTCGCTGTTTGCCTTGTATGCAAGATTTTCTCATGTTGTTGCTAAAATATATTATTCCACATATTTACAGTTTGGCGTCCAGGGCACCTTTCCGCAAGCTGCCTGCTTATCACTCTTTGTACTATATGCAGCCCAGTATGGCGTACCGTTCGATCTGACAAGTAGACATTTGAGCTGTCCGTCGCCCCTTATGTCACATATGTCGCCGACACAGGCATCGCCTCCATGCTTTCTGTAGTACGCTCCGGCTGACAGTCGGCCTTCAGGATTGACGACACCGTGTGGCACCGCAGCTGCGGCTAATTTCCCTGGTCTTATAATTGGAGCTCCAGGCACTAACAGACCGGGCTTAGCTTTAGCAGCGCCCACGGCTAAAGGGTGCTTTGCAGCGCCCACGGCTAAAGGGTGCTTTGCATGATTAGGCACACCTGCATCAGGGTTCCATGGACACGTGGACTTATTTGTACCAGGGGATCCGCAGATGGAGCAGTTTCCTCCTCCATGCTGCAACAAAGGCATCTGATATTGACGTGGCATATAATATTATGCTATATAATTATATTAGATAGTGTCTATGTCAAAATCGGCAGGCAACTTTTTCTTGACTGCTTGGGCGATCCTCCATGCTGCAACAAAGGCATCTGATATTGACGTGGCATATAATATTATGCTATATAATTATATTATATAGTGTCTATGTCAAAATCGGCAGGCAACTTTTTCTTGACTGCCTGGGCGATGGTTTCAATCTCGGAGTCAGAGGACTCCTCCCCTGATGCATCAGAGTCTTCGGCGCCCATGTCCAACACACGCTCTTGTGGCTCAGGAACCTTCGCGGCCTTTCCTGCAGCTTTCACAGGTTTAGGTTTTACATCTTTTGCAATCTCATCATCGGGGAAATCCCAGAGCCCCGCCCGTCTGATAGAATCTACCTCTTCCTCACGGTAAGCATCTATAATGATACCTTGACTTGTATTGAAATCAAAAATTTTGACGAGAACGTGGTCACCTGAGCAAACCTTCTTGCGGTGTGCTCCTCTCAGGGAACAGTTCAGCTCGCGCAACAACCCCGGATTACCTATTTCTTGGCACTTTACCATAAACCGACGGTTGCCCATGGGGTTAACGATGACTCCGTATGACTCAAATTCTGCTGGATTGGGATTTTTAGCAATCTCCTCTATTTTACGAACAGCCATAGTTGGCTTGTTCTTGGTTTTCTTATGTCCTGTGCCTCCGTGCGTATTCTTGACCATCTTGTCTTATAACTTCCGACAAATCATTTTTCCTCCCAAGCTCCCATCCATGCTTCAAACTCCAAGCTCAATAAAACCCAATATAAAAGAATTGAACATTATATAGTACATAATGAACGCATTAATTTCTGAGATATGCATCAGCAATTACATTATCAAGGACCCTGTACCATCAAATGTCAAAGATCAATATATTAGCGAAATATGGTATAGGGACAATGATACATTGGTTAAACCTATAATACAAACTCCTAGACTGAAAATTAAGTATGGAGCCCGTAGGTTCAGAGATGATGCTCCCTATAGCTACTGTGTAAGTATGTATAATCGTGATATTGATCAAAACATTGAGAAGTTTTATACGATGTTACGGGAATTCGATCAATACGCCATCAAGACATACAACACACACCGTAAAGACTGGCAACTCAATGGATCTCTTATAGGAGTAGTAAATAAATATTGGTCAGCTCTGAGAAGAAAAACAACAAAGGATGAGTATTATCTAAAATTAAAACTATTAGCCGACGCTGACGAAACAATGTTAACCACAATAAATAATGATCGTAGGGAGCGATGTACACCAGAAGATATCAAATTTGGTTGTTATAGCGACCAATATATAGGCCCTGCTTATATTGTCTATAACAAGGAGGGCATCCATCCTATATGGCACGTACACCAGCTGGTCATCAGCGACATTGAAAAAGTATTTCTTCGTGACTGTCTCTTAGATCAAATAACAACACCTTATGAGACGCCTAGAAATTATATGGCGCCTCCACCCCCGCCTCCGTTACCACCAAATTTTCAGTCTCCGCCACATATAGCGATATCTCAGCATACCCCTCATATGTCGCATACGTCGCATTCGCAGCCTTCCATTTATAGATCTGCTCTATGCAAAATCAATGTATCCGATATTCAGGAAGCAATGAAAAAACTTAGGAAAAACACCATAGCTGAACCCGCAGCAGCAGACTCACCGGGAGACACGGATAATCCAGAAGATATTGAGGAGAGTGATACGGATTCAGACCATGCTGGCGTGCTATTCACTGCTAAGGATCTACAGGAGAAAAAGAAGGAGATACAGCTAAAAACAAGAATCTCCATAATGGGAGAATCCGCTAGAGATTTTCCCTAGGAGCTCACGGATGGTTAGGCGGCGCCGCTAGCCCGTGTTCCTATGGGAACTCACGGATGGCTAGCGCTACTCTGTCTTCAGGCCATCCATCTCTCACACAACCCGAGAACATCTCGTGACGGTCACATAGTTTTGTTTCCGATGTAATGCCGTGTGCTTTTAAGAAATTGCTATATTTCTCTCTATCAACTATGTCAAACTGTATACAATGTGGTTGCATGTCACGACTGGAGTTGAATTCAGGTGCTATGCTATTAGCCGCACAATCAGCTATGAATTGTGCGGTAAAATATCCATACCCTCTTTCACCATACAGATAATCACTGTATATATGCACACTCTCCGTGTTGTCTACGCCATCACTATATATGAATTCTTTGGCAATATATCTCCAAAAACAAATACTGTCGTCGTCACTGCTATCGTTACTGCTGTCACTATCACTGCTATTGTCGTTCATTAAATTGTCACACTGGTTCATTTTTGCTCAAAACTTACCTCGTGGACAGAGCCCATAAAATGAGCAAGTGTTTTATATAATGGATATTCCTCAGCTGAGAGAACTTTTGAGCACAGCGTCTCCCGACAGTCTCCGTCATATAGAACGCTATTCCAACAGTGACCTATGTGTCGCTTATAATATGGTAGAAATGGGCGATCTGGATAAAGTGACAGATCTCATATATGAGATCTGTCAGCGAAATTATGAGAGATTCAACGGAAAGAATTTTACAGACGGTCTGACAATTCAGGAATTTCCTGCAGTCCGATCCGATACCTGGAAGAATAGATTTAAGCACATTGTCCTTAAATGCACGTATCCACATACATAGTGGATTTAGTTGGTCTGTCGAAGGTATAACGGAGAGCGGTAACCTAATAGTATACGGAGCATTATCTTATAGTGCTCCGCACACTATTGATATCATTGATAATCCAACTAGATGTATTTATGCAGGAAATAGGAGTAGAGCTGGCAGGGTTCCGTGAGCTCCTATGGGATCCGGGCTAAGGGTACCTAACAATCAGTGAGCTTCCATAAAAACGCGGGCTAGGGGCGCAGGAGGTTAGGCGAGCGCTTTAGCGCCGCCTAGCCATCAGTGAGCTCCTAAGATAGTATGGCTTTATATTGCTCTAGAGCTTCGGAGCATGTTAATCGCTTGAAGATGTCAAAATCTGTCATACGGAGACACAGTCTTCTTAACCTATCCCTCAGGTCTCTCGGCACGTCCAGGACTTGTAGCATGTCATGCAATGTTACACCCAGAGAATAAACATCTATCTTTGCGTATATGATAGCCATGCATTCCGCTTCCTTTAACTTCCTGAGCTTCTGATAGTTATCTTTGATTATTGAGGTATCTTTCTCGGTTTGCGCTATAAAAGTTCGAATATATGAATTCGCAATATATGATCCAAAAATCTCATGAGACATCACCGTACATAAATCCTCTTGATATCTAGCCAGCAAACGGGTTTCGAACGGCCAAAAAACATATGGCGTTAAAAATACAGTGTCCCTCCTGATAGCTCCTGATAAGCCAAAATCTATCAGCTTAAAACGATACATAGGATCCATGGTAATATTAGAGGACTTGATATCGAGATGATAGAATCCTACCTTGTTCATCTCCGTTATAGCTTTGAAAATGTTACTGAACCCATGTAGGAATTTACTATATGATAATGTAGCATAGTTGGACAACTTATCTAATGATTGGCCTGTCTTAGGAAACTGCAGATGTATCTCAGCCTCAGTCTCTGTTACGATCTGTGGGTTTCCAATATGATATTGGAATAATGGATCAATCCTATCTATTGTCTTATAGTTTTCTAGCTCTCGCGTTGTCTTACTGACAATTTTAATATATTTGGTCTCATCAGCCGTAGTTGACATGTTTCAATACAATAAATATTTCATTTCTGTTGGATCAATGCTTATATGACCACATCAGAATCGTCTAAACATCCTAAACCCAACTCTACCAATTCGGTTACTGTTAAGTTTGAGAATGTGTTCATGGTGCGGCGTTTCTTTCCGCAATCACGAGGCCTCACGCAAGGCCATTTCTCCATCTTCTTGCCACTCCAAGCAACGCCGTATATTTAAAGCTGCGTTCAAATCACGATTCCACAACGTACCACAACGTTTTTACAACGTTGTAAGCCATGAACCTTAACTTGACCCCTGCGACAGGCCGTTTGACAGAGTATCTTACCCATTACCTTACACTGACGACAGGCGCGAGGCTTGGGAGATCTGAGAAAGGTCTCCGTATCACCCAAACAGTTGTGACACTTAGCACTAGTATTATATTCATCAATAGTCTCCAAAGGGAATTCTTGGATAGCAATCTTTTTATGTTTGTTGGCACCAGACCAGTTACCAAAGCCAATCTTACAAGCTCCAAACGTAGACTTTATCTCATTCACCAGTTTCTTATCACTCCACTCACCTTGTATATGACGACGCCATGCCATTTTCCTGAAGAGCGCTTAAAAAAGTTCATAAAAACGTTGTTCTTGTAAGCAGTTAACATTTGTGTCGCAGCTAAATCACAGGCTTGCGTTCTTTTATAAAGACTAATTCTTTCGTAATTGCTAAAGGTAGGGATAAAATAATTTTGTGAGAATAACTGAAGCTCATCCAGGAAATCTTGATTTTTTGCTTTTCTTCCCAAAGTAGATTTACTCCCAAGTGTCCGGAATACATCCATAATAAATGTATGGTTGAGTACAGGCATATCAATTTGATGTTCAAAGTGGTGTAGGAAAAAGAGCCTAATAAACTGATAAGCGTACTGAACTAATTTATTCATATCTGAGACGAGCAGTTGTATTGTAGTTAAATGTGCGTTATCTTTGAGGATGTTATGTAGGCTGGTTTTCCTAATTTCATTTTGTATGTACTTATATGGCGCAAATTTGCTTCGAGAAAAATTATTTCTATACAGTGATGGTTGTTGGCTTCAGCATCATAGCTTACGTGATACACTGCATATATCAAGAATTACTATTTGACCACAAACTTAAATTAATGCGTGAGACCAGCGACAACACTGACAATACTGCGGCCGATAATGTAATGGAGTCTAGAAATATGGGTCTAATGCAAGCAATGATGGCATCTCAGGCTCAGCAACACGAGGATATTCAACGACTGGTTAATCCGATGGTACCGCCACTGCGGCGCGGGGATTTCAGTTATAATGCATCCATGATGCCCAGAGTTCCAGTAACTGTGCCGACACGGGGCGAATACGGAAGCTTTCAACAGACTGGTTACCTGTATAACAAAGATTTACCAGATCAGGCCATGCCCTTAATGGGTCGTCGTATCCATTCAAACCAGTATGAATACTACACTTTCCATCATAACAATCAACAGATCAAGATCCCTGTAGATGTAGCTGGCAAGAGACTGTTGAATGACGGAGAGACAGTATCAGTGTCAGGCTACCCTCAGCAATTTCATGTCAAAATTTACGAATTGGATAGCCCTAGATATATACCATACTAAAGTAAATTGACTTTTTATATAATATAATGGCTACATTGAGTATAAATATTAATCAAGAAATGGCAATCATGACGGTGCATGATGTTAGTAAAATTATACATGTGCCAGAGTTTCAGCGTGATGCAGATCTAGATCATATAAAAGAAATCCGTACAGCATTAAAAGTGTCTCTTAATGCTGGCAAGACCCCTATATTACCTGGATGCCTTATTATTGCCCACCTATCCAGTGGTGAGCATTTATTGATTGACGGCAATCATCGCTTAAAAGCACTTTGTGATGTTGATGAAGGGCAAGAACTCCGTGTGTTTGTGAATATTATTCACTGTGCCTCCAGAGCAGAAGCCGAAGCATTATTTCGCATAACAAATAATAATTTACCAATGATGCAACTGCCCGAAACAGTCAAAATATGTAATGTCAAACCGCTAATACAGTACTACAAAGCATTGTATGGTAAATTATTCAGTAATTCGAAAACAGGAAACTGCCAGAAACCAAACTTACATGAAAAACACTTTGGAGAAGCCATCGCAACGTTATTAAACGCAAACTACACTGAGCAACAAATAAAAGACGGTATAACACAATTTAACCTAGAGCTATCACAAAGGCTCCCAAAGACATTCAAAGTAAAGACCAGCGACACTATCAAAAAGATGCAAGAGCATATGGATACATGTGCTGCTAAAGGTGGGTTATATTTGGGATTAGTGTGTCACAATTCAGATTATAGTGAATTACTGAATTATTTTAAAGTATATACGGAACCGACCCTGCTCAAACGCGTTATAGGATTAACGAAAGGGCAACGGATCAATCTTTGGAATAAATTCTTCGGTGATGCTAGATTTGGTAAATGTTATGTCTGCGAGGCACAAATATCAATAACGGAATTTCACTGTGCACACAATATAGCTCACAGTAACGGAGGAACTGAAGATCCCGCTAATTTATATCCATGCTGTGCTACGTGTAATCTATCCATGGGTGAGATGTCGTTACAGGACTTGGATAAGGAATGTTAACTTATCTTTGGTTTTCCATAACGATCCTTTGCTAATTTAATGTTCGGCAAGGAAGCATCAAGAAATTTTCGGATTGTCTTACCACTCTTGTCCATACTACTAACATTATATCCAGCTAATCTCAGCTTAATCCTGTCTAATTTATCACCTTCCTTCCATGTGCTCGGTACGTGATAAACAATCGACGCCAGTGTCAGGTTAACCGCATGTCCTTATTTCTATAGTAGCTATTTCCTCAAACGTAACATACCGACGAGAATTAACTGTAAACATTGCTCCCTTCAGTTCCCTCTTCCCGACAACCTGTGTCTCTTTGTCCCCAGCATCTTTAGCGATATCAAAAGAGTACGCAGAGCCATCGTCTACGTTACTGAAAAAGAAACAACCCTGCTCTAGCTCGTTATATTCACTATTATTGAGACAGTCTACTGCTGCCCTAACACGTAATGTCTTAACCTCCTCTCTAAAGCGGTCTTTGCGTTTGGCTATACTCACGAGAATCTGATCTGTGGACACTTTGTCATCTGTAGTCTCAGCTATGTATTTGTAGACTGTGATAAACCGATCCTTGATGTCAGTAATATGTTGATGGGCTTTAATACGGAATCCTCGACCTATTACCTGTTCAATCATCATATTATCCCAAAACGGCTCCATAATATGGATTTGCCGCAAATTAAAAAGAGATATGCCCTCAGCTGCAGCTTGGGTTACAAATACAACTCTGATGAGCTGACCATGAACGTTGGCCTTACTGTTAAATACTTTCATGACATTAACCTTCAAGCGCAAAGGCATACCTCCCTTAATAAAAGCATACCGTGGCTGCCGATTCAGAGTCGTAACATCGATATGTTGCCTCAAGTCTCGGAACTCCGTGAAACCATGCAGATCCAGTATTTTGCTAAAAATGCCAGCTCCTTCTATCGTGTTAAAGAAGGAATATACCATCGAGGGACCTCCGACGACACGTTGCCCCATCTGTTGTATTTCCTCGTCAGTCTTAAAAACATCCATATGTTTAGGTAATGGATCTTCTGGGTCAACATAGTCAACTACTGGCTTAAGCTGAGTGAGAATCTCCAACTCTGTGGCTTCATCGTCACGCTCACCTTGTAAGTCATCTTCGTTGGCGCCAACTGCTAAAAAATCCTCATATGCCTCTTCTTCAACATTTGCCTGTACTACATCAGGCTCCAACGGCACAAGATGCGGCGCTCCTGCCTCAATATCACCCGTAATTCGGTCATATATAGTAGCCATTTTAATACTGTATTTTGTCCGAAGATTCTTCAATGAGAGGTATTTGGCACCACCGGCCACCAACTTCGTTAAGGCTCCTTGTGCGCGTTCCTTAGCAGTACCGAGAAACATCTTCAGGCGCTTAATATCATCTGAACTCAACCAGTAATATAGTGTATTTACGGGATGCATACTTCTACCCGGTTTTACTGGGGGTTTGTCCCTGTATGCGATAGATATTAATTTTGTCAGATCATGTCGGTATACTTCCGGATCAGTCCCCGTCAATAGTCCCTTAGTACAGGATGTGCTGCATTTATCATCTTTACATTCATCGTTGCATGCGTCGATAACGGTGATTTTTTCTTTTTCCTTGAGAAAGTCCAGTATGGGCTTCATCTCCTCTATAGTATGTGGTTTCCTAAAACCTGACACTACTGGACCATCGTGTTTTTACTAGAGCCCATGACACGGAAGTCCAGATCGCCACTTTTTAAGAAATCTAACCAGGAACCCTTTCCCTTACGTGGTCTTGGCACATCTGAGGGAAAGGCAAAATTACAAGCCTGTCGAGTTTTAGCCATATAGCTGTTGGGGTTCTTCTTTTCAATAGCCTAACGATGACTCCGTGGGCAACTTAGACAGTTTCTTGGGCTTAGGCGGTAGCTCCATATCTTCTTGACTCGCATAGTCTGCATGCACTGCGCTCTGGTATTTACTCATAGTAACTACATCAACAATGTCTCTGCGTGCAGGATAAATTAAACCTTCTTTATCGTCTGTGATGCCCTTAAAATATGAGCTCAATCCAATAATTCTACGCATAAACAGCTCTTGATTCAGTATTTTATAATTGGTGCTGTCAACGAACAAGGAGTTAAATACTAATTCACTCAGAGGAAACGCCGTGCCAGTCTCTTTCACCGGTCCCCTCAGTATATTATACATAGGTGCTGTCTCATATGGATTACTGATCATCGGAGTACCGCTGAGTGCTATAAATTTACAATCCGTCGCCTGCATTAGCAAGCTATATAAATAGGATTTGACCTTGACACCTGCACCACTTTCAGCATTACTGGCATCCGAGACAAATGATCTATTCAATCCATGAGCCTCCTCCATAATAATGAGCATATTGTGTGGTGGCTGCAGTGAGCCACCGTATTTTCCCTTAATGTAAGGAAAAGCTTCCGACTGCGTTGTGCCTACACGAAACCCAATACCGAGCTGACCCAAAAAATCAAACACTCCAGCTTTGCCACCATTAGGCTTATGTGGAGCAATGCCCACCGCGTTATAGTGAACAAAGTGATAATACCTGTCGATAATCTTCTGTCTGGCTTGTGTCTCTTTATGAGTTATACCTGGTCTGATCCTAATATCCTCCCCACCCCATTTATGTATCTCATCCATCATATTTAAGCGCAGGAAAGCTTTCCGTATATTCAATGAACACACAAATCTCCAAATCTATGTCATATCTGTTGCGACACGGTGCGCAGAAAGAACATCTCAGCATGAATGCCGAGGGATATATACAAATTACCGATGTTATAACGTGGCTTCAAGCGCATGGTTTACAGGTATGCAAGGATACTATCGTAAAGATAGTGCAAGAGGACAAAAAGGGCAGATATTCCATAGTGGATGATTGTATCAGGGCTAATCAAGGACACTCCCTCCAGCTGGCACTGAGCTATACGGAATATACATCTGATGCTCAAGTAGTACACATTGTACATACATGAAGCACATAGCATCTATCGTAAATGTAGGTCTGAGTAAGATGAGCAGGGAATATATCCATATGGTCCCTGTCCAAGACACTGACGCAGGACGGAGCACTGAGTGGAGTATGGCTCGACAGGACATAGACTTATATGTATTTGTAGATGTATGCAAGGCTAAACAGGACGGCATGGAGTTTCATATATCAGACAACGGAGTCGTACTGTCAGCAGGATTATCTGGAATCATACCTCCATCATATCTGACTCTGGTACCGGCATACAACAGAGACTACGGTAAAAGTGGTTGTTATGGATTCCTAGTGCGTTCCCTTAAGGAAAACATGATACTCATGGTATATACACCTAAGGGACATGCTGGCTTTCCTAAGGGCAAACGCAACAAAGGGGAGCAATATATGGCCTGCGCACTGCGTGAGCTGTATGAGGAAACTGGACTTAAATATAGTGATATTACGATACTGGAAGGCTGTGTTGCTGAAAAGACTGATCGGGGAAATGTTAGTGTAACCTATTATTACGCTACAGTGCTGGAGATTAAGCCGGTAAGCTGCAGAGATCCAACGGAACTCTCCAAGGTTATGTGGCATACAAAGGATGAGATAGAAGCAATGCCACCCACGGTATTATCACCAAACAGACTGGCGATTGGCAGAGAATATATGTAAATTTTATATACAAATAATGACAACCGTATCCAGGATTATTAATCCTGGATACGGTTGTCATTATTTGTATGCGTCACAGTATATCATAGATTTTTATTTATTCGTTATGTCCTGGATCACGAGGGAGTTTGTTCTGATGGCCATCTGGCTCCAATAATGCCTCAGGGATAGGGGCTGGTGTAGAAACCATGCATTGTTGGAGTAAAGCTTGTTGAAACTGTTGGAGTAGTTTTATCTGAAGGTCGGCCGGCAATGATTGTAAGAACTGTTGAGGTTCGGGCAGTTGGTACTGCTGTGGCTGAGCCGGTGGTTGATATGGTCGGGGCGGCGACAAGCCTATCACAACATCACTCTTCTGAATTCTCGATCCCGCGACACCAATTAGGGCAATATGTTCAAGAGAATCAACGCGCAATATATTGCGCACGCTGCCACCGAGTCTCTGTGTCATTTCCATAAAATTCATAGCATATGTTTTGCCACTAATAGTAAGTTGCGCTTGTCCCGATCCACTTCGATAGAGATCTTCCAACGCAATATTTTCTTCCTTGGAATAGTGCCACCAGCCATGAGCACGACCTGAATATAACCAGTGATACTGGCACTTCTTGTAGTATTCCAAGTCTAGATCCAAATCTTGATCATCTAATTGCGGAGCGACACGCGATATATTGTGTGTTTGCACCGGAGCTTCATCTACATCATCCTTGGGCTGAGCTCTGCCATGCCATTGGATTGTAGGCTCATTTCGTGAGGGTTGTTGTTGCGAAGCCTTGTAACGTGCCAGTGTGCGGGCAGCATAATCATCATCTGCCTCAGGACGGTCATGGTTATCAATAGTGCTAACAGTAACTGGGTTAGTGGGCAGAGCCAAAAAATCAGCATCGAGAATACCGGACTTAACTAATTGCTCTAAGCTGCTGTTATTCATTACATCACAATATACATCAATTTATAATAACACTAGGAACGCAGATATGAGACTATCTCTTCCATCACTTTGCAGTCTACATAGTTATATTCCATCACACTACGGAAGAAATCCTCTTTATGATCCGGTCTATGGTGGTATGTCTTTATGGCCTCAATCATAGCTGCAAGACCATCAGAAATGTCCTCTCCATTCCAATAAGTTTTGATGAGGCTTTGTTCTTTCATTATTTTTGCGACATCTTTCAGTCCATAGCTCATCTGTCCCGGCAAAATAATTTCAGCTGATCGGAAATATTTACATAAATCGATCATCAACAACCCTTGCTGAGACATCTCCGCCTCGCCGACTGCTCTCTTTAGCATATAATTCTCAGCATTACTCCAAAAGTACACAGGAGAAAAATCTTGTCCATACTGAGCCCGAGCCTCCTGGAAATCGCTCAACATCGCTTTAACTATACGTTGCTCTGCGCTGGACTCTAGCCTCTCTGCTACATATGAACGGTATTCTTTGGTTTGCTTTACATTATCAACAATTATCACCCCGATAAGGAAGATCATAGCGTAGTCAGCGGCTTCGGGGAACGTACTGAAATCATCATACATGTTACCGACGGACTCAAAATCCATATAAAATTCAACACACGGTATGTTATGGAGAGTCTTGAAGGTGTGGGTAGGTTTGGGCGCAGGAGTGTCCCCAGTGTTGCCCTTGATGAACCCCATAATCTGCTCCATGACCTTCCCTTTCTTGTATACTATGGTCTCCGCGCATAAGTCTTTCCAATCAGTAATACCTCTCTCGTGTGCATAGCTGCGTACCTTTGGTCCACATTTGTACATCAGCGTAATGTCATTGATATGATGTGCTACTTTTCCCTTAACCTCATGCCAAGGGAAGTCATTGTGGTTTTTCATATTAGGATACATCTCCTCCCGATCTCCAGGTTGATACAAGTCCCAGGAGGACGCGTCATCCTCCCTGATGGTACTTAACCATGTCAACGCTTCCATGCATTGACTCTCATACTGTTGATCCTCTGTTAAAAAATCTATTGTTCCAACACGACCGAACGCATTGTTAATCTTGATTTTCTTGCCCTTGGTCGTATAGTCATATTTGCGCCCTATAATATAGCACACTGAGGGCAAGTATTTTTGCTCATAGCTGAGCATCCGGTTCAACAACCATAGCTGAGCTTTATACGATGATTGCTTGGTATTGTTGAGCAAGTATGTGCCATCTGCCCTCAAGTTTATGGATGCGAATTTAAAATTAACTATACTGTACTTCTTGCTATATTTACCATCTGGAGCATCGTCTACACCGAGCAATCGGTTCAGATAATCGTTACGAACAATCATGTCCGCCCGACCGCCTAATGGGTAATTATAGGATTTTAGTTTGCAGGTAAAATACGGATTAAATATAATAGGCACACCACGTGCCATAGAAGCTTTAGTATCCTGTAATTTCTCGTAGCTCATGTTGTGAGAATGTGCCTCAACTTCAGCCTCGCCTCCAGTTGCGCTGAAGGGATTGGGATCCACATCATACGCCTCCTCGCCATATAGATTGGTTATATATTTCACTACGCAGTGATGGAATTCTTTATTCTTCCGTCCTATCATCGTCAGGAATGGATTAGGTGTAGTATCTCTCTGATCAGGTGTGCCATATAGTGATAACCAGTCTAACAATGGATCCTTCCGGATGTAGTTGGATAGCATGTAGGGCATTATCATCTGATCTTTGCATGTCAGATACTTGTTCCGCTTGACTGTCTCCTCGTCAGCTGGCTCCGATTCAGCGGAACGTTTGCCCCGCGGTTGTGTGTCTTGAGACCGTCCATCTTCCACCAATTTCCAGTATCTCTCCAAGATAGGGTACATCTTATCTTGAAACCACTCCCTGTTGCGGTAAACCATAGTCTCCTTGAAATCTACCAAGCGCCAGTAGTATGTTGCTCCGTCATCTTCAGTTATGGAGCCATACACTCCTGTATATGAATCTATCTTGCTGTACCTCTCAATATCCTTTACGTAGCTTTCCATGTCGAGATATTCCTTAATGACATTTTCACAGTATAGACAGGCATCTACATCCCATACTTCCATCTGTATCTGCATTTGCACCCAATATTTTTCGGGTACCTTGACGGACATCTCTTGCCGCACCTTAAATTCCAGAAGATATACACCATCCTCACAGTAACCATCAGGACTTGCCGTTAAATATGGTATACTTTTGTGGAATTTCAGGCCTGTCTCCGCTATTGCAATATTACGTCGATCTGCGCAACACTCACGCACTGTCTCTTCATAACGAGTGCCTCGATCCATGTTTCGTTGCGTCATCTCATCAATAGATGGCTCAGATCCACTTATTTTGTTCATAACTACTTGGCTGGGGTCATTGAAGCCAACACCGTAGAGTGAAGCGCAATCCGTGGCACCAAAATTTAATGCTTTAATCCTGTACCATTCGGCGGAATGTTGTTTGATAGTGTCCATTATATAACATAGTGCATTCATTTTCAGTCCTTTCTGGACATAACTGTACCAAAGACAACATATACAAAGTATTATATACACAATATACAACAACACTCAAACTCTCTACAACAAAAACATCAACCACTACAACGACAACTACTACAACGACTACAAAAACATCAACATCAACATCAAGTCTGGCTTCACAGAATAACAAATAAACAGTCTTTACCGTGTATGCCACGAAAAACCAGTGGTAGATAAGTTTTTGAAGCAAAAGGTTCTCCGTCCCGATCGTGTGATATCTCTACTTAATTTTGCCGGTCTTTTCCTCTTTTTTGCCAGTCTTTCGCTCACC
>SXGU01198004.1_pt1 | contig 48162 bp, 45 predicted proteins | sample 3174531 | NCBI WGS metagenome assembly SXGU01 (sample SAMN11356863, study PRJNA531348) | freshwater metagenome | isolation source: freshwater sample F1-140 | place: China: Fuxian Lake, Yuxi | collected 2017-12-25 | reverse complement strand
GCGCCGCGAGGGCTTCGAGATGAGCGTGTCGCGACCTGAGGTTCGCACGCAGGAGAAGGACGGCAAGTCGCTCGAGCCCTACGAGATCGCGCAGCTCGACTTCCCCGAGAGCTTCATGGGCGTCGTGACCCAGAAGATGGCGCTCCGGAAGGGTCGCATGGTGGAGATGAAAATGGATGGCAGTGGCCGCGTGCGCCTCTTCTTCCGCATCCCGAGCCGCGGCCTCATCGGCTTCCGCGGGGAGTTCCTCAACGACACCCGCGGGCAGGGCCTGCTCAACACGCTGTTCGACGGCTACGACGAGTTCGCCGGCTACATCCAGAGCCGCTCCAACGGCAGCCTCATCGCCGACCGCACTGGCGAGGCCACCACCTACGCGCTGTACCACCTCCAGCCGCGTGGCCGGATGTTCGTGTCACCCCAGACCGCGGTGTATGAGGGCATGCTCATCGGCGAGAACAGCCGCGAGAACGACATCAACGTGGATCCCACGCGCGCGAAGCAGCTCACCAACGTGCGCTCGGCCGGGGCCGACGAGAAGCAGATCCTCGTCCCGCCGATTCAAATGACGCTCGAGAAGGCGCTGGAGTACATCGCCGAGGACGAGCTGGTCGAGATCACCCCGGGCAGCATCCGCCTGCGCAAGAAGGTGCTCCAGAAGAACCTGCGTTCCGTCGTCCGTACCGAGCGCGACGACGACTAGTCCGGCCAGAGCCGGGCGAGGTTCATCGTCGCGAGCGGAAAGGGTTCAGCGTGCACCACGGTGTCGCCCCCCCAGGCGCCATCGAGCACGTATTTGCCGTCGGCGAGGCGGAAGGCCTCGAGCGTGCTCGCGTCGGGATCGATGAACCACAACCACTCCACGCCCCAGCGGGCGTAGCTGGCCCGCTTGTCGACCAGATCGTGCCGCCGGGTGCTCGGCGAGAGCACCTCGAACACGAAGTCGGGCGGGACGGCGAAGAAGGCCTCGGTGGCCAACGACGGCAACGACGCGACGCGCCAGCCGCCGATGTCGGGGACGAGGATCTCGTCGCGGAGATGAAGTTCGGGCTCCACCACGATCTGCCAGCCCCCAGGTCCCCCGTCGTCGGGGTCGAAGTAGCCGCGGAGCCGCCCCGAGGTGACCGTCGTGGCGCGCGCATGCCTCGGCCCGGGTCGCGGCAAACAGGACAGCTCGCCGTTGACGATCTCCGCCACCACGCCGGGCGGCGCGTCGAGCACGTCCTGGTAGGTCGCGCGTTTTTTCGCGGGCTCACCCATGCCCGGAGTGTAGCCTACGCCCGCCGCCAGTGGGGCGAGAGCGCCAGCGTGGCCGGCACCACCAGCGGCACCATGACGGTGCCGAGCAAAAGCCCGCCCACCATCACCACGCCGAGGCCCCGGTAGAGCTCCGTCCCCGAGCCGGTGCCGGCCGCCAGCGGCAGCATGCCCACCACCGAGGTGACAGCGCTCATCAGGATGGGTCGCAAGCGGGTCACGCTACTCTCGCGCAGCGCGTCGGCCGGCGACAAGCCCTGCGCCACGAAGTTCTGGGCCTGCGACACGATGAGGATCGAGGTGTTGACGATCACCCCGCAGAGCAAGACCAGGCCAAGCATCGCGATGGTGTCGAAGTCCACGCGGGTGACGACGTTCACCGCGCCCAGCGCCAGGAGCGCGCCGCACACCGCGAGTGGTACCGCCGTGAGGATGACGATCGGCGCCCCCCAGGACCGGTAGAGCGCCACCAGGAGCAGGTACACGATGAGCACCGCCCAGGCAAAGCTCTGCGTGAGCCCGTTCAAGGTCTCGTTGAGACGATCCGCCGTCCCGCCGAGCAAGATGGAGTAGCCCGGCGACAACGAGGCCCGCGTAGGCACGAAGACCTCGCTTTCCGCTTGCTCGATCGCGTGTCCCAGCGACAGGCCCTCGCCCACGTTCACCGAGAGCGTCACCGCCCGTTGCTGGTCGAAGTGCGGGATGGAAACCGGACCGCTGCCCTCCACCACCCGGGCCACGGCGTCGAGCCGCACGCCCGGCGCCACGGGGATCGAGGCCAGCGCGCGCGGATCCTCGCGGTAGGCATCGGGACCGAGCACCACCAGGTCGATCTCCTCGCCCTCGTCGAGGAAGGTGCCCACGCGGCGCCCCCCCACGGCCGCCTCCACCGCCACGGCGAGATCGGCGGGTCGCAGATCGAGCTCCGCGAGGCGACGCCGGTCGGGCTCCACGTGGATCTCCGGCGTGCCAGCCTCGTAGTTGCTGCGCACCGACACGATGCCCTCGATCTTCGTGAGCTTGCCCTGGATCTGCCCAGCGGTCTTCACCAGCTCGCCGAGGTCGGGGCCCACCACCCGCACCTCGAACTGGCGTCCCGGGTCGTTGAAGATGCTGGCGCGACGCGGGAAGAGGAAGCGGAAGCCCGGGACCTTCGCTGTCCGGCCCCGGAGCTCGCCGAGGAACTCGGCGAAGGGACCCGGCGCGCTATGCGGTGGCAAGAGCGTGAGCCCCATCGCCGAGAAACGCGTGTTGAACACCACGAAGGTGCGACCGATCCGGGGGTCGTTCACCAGCTCCTCCTCGATGGGGCGGAGCAGCTCGGCGGCCGCCGCCGGCGAGGTTCCCGGCAGGGGGCGGGCGATGGTGAGGATCAGGTTGCGGTTGCCCTCGGGGAGGTAGCTGGCATCGGGGACGAGGAACACGCCGGCGCAGGAGAGCGAGAGCGCACCGCCGATGACCGCCATGCGCGCCCAGGGACGCGACGCGGTGACCGCATCGACCACGCGCCCGTAGCCCCGCGCGAAGCGGCCGGGGCCCTGGTCTTCACGCACCGCGCCGATGCCCCGGGCCGCGAGCGCCGGCACCACGGTCAAGACCGCCACCAGCGACAGCGCGCAGGCCACCGAGATCGACAGGGCCAGGTCGCGGAAGATCTGCCCCGCCTCACCGCCGAGGACGATCACCGGCGCGAACACGCACACGTTGGTCAGGGTGGCGGCCAGCATGGCGCCCGCCACCTCGCGGGTGCCCTCCAGCGCGGCGTCGACCGGAGAACGCCCCGCCTGTCGCAGGCGGTACACGTTCTCGACCACGACGATGGCGTTGTCGATGGTGATGCCCACGGCAAAGGCGAGGCCAGCGAGGGTGATGATGTTGAGGCTCCGCCCGAGAGCCCAGAGCACCGGGAAAACGCCGAGCACCGCGAGAGGCTGCGCGAGCGCGACCACGCCGACGGCGCGCCAGGAGCGGAGCACCCACCAGAGCACCGCGAGCGAGAGGAAGGCACCCCCGGCGATGTTGCCGAGCGCCCCCGCGAGGGCCTCGTCGATGTAGTCCTGCTCGCTGTAGAGCACCCGCATCCGAGCAGGAAAACCCTGCGCCTCGAACTGGGCGTGCAGCTCGGCCACCGCATCGAGCACGCCCTCGGTGGTGCTCGGGACGTTCGCGCCGGTCCGGCGCTGCACGCCGAGGGCCACGCCAGGCACCCCGGTGAGCCGCATGATCGAGGGCTGGAGCCCCGGCTCGGCCACCACGTGGGACACGTCGCCCACTCGGATCGTGCCGCTTTCATCGCGGCGGATGACGATGTCCTCCAGCTCCTCGATGCTCTCGGCCCGGGCGGTCGTGCGCACCGCGTACTCCCGCTTGCCCGCTGTGAGGGGCCCGCCACGGGCGTTGACGTTGTCGCGGGTGAGCGCAGCGAGGATGTCCCGTATGGAGAGATCTAGTCGCGACAGCGCATCGAAATCGGTACGCACGTGCATCTCGCGCTCGGCACCGCCGCTGACGATGAGCCCAGCCACGCCATCGACCCGACGGATGCGCGGCGAGATCACCTCGTCCGCGAGGTCGCGCAGGAGCCGTTGCTCGGTGGGAGGCTGTCCCTCGGGCTCGCGAAGGCCGAGCCAGATCATCGGGGACTGGCTGTCCGACGAGGTGGCCACGACCTCGGGCGGGTCGGCCTCCGGGGGCAGCCCGCGCACGCCAGCCATCTTGTTGAGCACGTCGACCATCGCCGCGTCGCGATCAATGCCCTCCGTGAACCGCAGGGTGATCTCAGATCGCGACAGGCTGCTGCTCGACAACATCTCGCGCAGGCCATTGACCGTGCGGATCTGCTCCTCGATGCGCCGGGTGACCTGGTCTTCCACCTCGGCCGGCGCCGCCCCTGGGTAGGCCGTCGTCACCACGATCTCCGGCGGCTCCACCGTCGGGCGCAGTTGCGACGGCAAGAGCCGGGCGGACATGACGCCCGCGAGGGTCACGAACATGGTCGCCACCATGACCGACCACGGGTTCCGGACTGAGGCGGCGATCACCGCACCGCGCTTACCCCGTCATTCAGTAGACGTTGTACTTGCGCCGGTAAGCCTCGTGCTCGCCGACATTCCGACTGGGGTGCAGCACGCCGTCCTTGTCGTGGAGGTAATACCAGAACTCGCTCTCTGTGGGCGCGGCGGCGGCCTGGAGCGAAGCGAGCCCGGGATTACCGATTGGCGTGGGCGGCAGGCCCGGTCGCAAGCGGGTGTTGTAGGGGTCGCCCGGATCGCGTAGCTTCTCGAGGAAATCTTCGCGGTCGTTCCAATCCGCCAACGTGTAGCGGCTGGTGGCGTCGATGCCCAGGTTCCACCCGCTGGACAGCCGCTTGTACATGATCCCTGCCACCATCGGTCGGTTCTGGGGGCTCGGCTCCTCCCGCTCGAGCATGCTGGCCACGGTCACCACCTCCGCGAGCGCCCGCTCGCCGGCGTAGGCCTTGCCGAAGCGCTCGTCGAACATGGCGAGTTGGCGTTCCACGAACTTGGCCACGTCGAAACCGTCGGCCGGGACCATGTAGGTTTCCGGGAAGAGATAGCCTTCCTTTCCCTTGGCCGCGTCGATGAACGCGCCGCTTTCAATGAACCCTTTCTCCGCCAGCGCCGCGTCGATGTCGCGGATACGCCAGCCTTCCAGGACCGTGAACGCCACCTCGTCGGGGACGGGCACCCCGCAGAGCGCCTCCACCAGCTCCGGCGCGCTCATCGACGCCGACACCTTGTGTTTGCCCGCCTTGATGCAGCCCCCGGCCTTGTTCAGGCGCACGTACCAGTCCCACTTCGACGGGCTCTGCACCAGACCCAGTGCCGCCAGCTCGTCGCCCAGTCCGCGGGCGGTGGCGCCCTTTGGCACCTCGAAGATCACCTCGGGCGCATCGGGAGGGCCAGGCGCACGCTCGAGGTCGCACGCCACCAGCAGCACAAGCATCTAGACCTCGCCGAGCGGCCAGATATCGCGCCCGCTGAGGATCTCTCGGTCGCGGGGGTTCTCGAGCGTGGAGACGATCGCGCGCGCGACGACCTCGATGGGGATCGCCCGGATGTCGTCGGCGAAGCCCTGCAGGCCAGGGATGCTCCGCATCGTGTTGCCGAACCACTGCACGACACCAGGCACCTCGCGCTTGCCGTGGTGATCGGAGATGTCCCACTCCGGGGAAACGAGCGCCGAGGGGCGGAAGATGGTCCAGCGGATGTCGTGCGCGGCCATCACGATGCGCTCGCACTCGCCCTTCATCTGCGCATAGGCCCCGGGACCACCCGCGCCGTACGACGACAACAGGCGAAAGCGCGAGATGCGCTCAGCCTTGGCCGCCTCGACGAGTTGCCGCGTGGTGCCCAGGTCGCTGGTGTCGTAGGTGTCGCCCGTCGCGAAGCGGTTCTTCATTGTGCCCACGAGTGACACGATCACATCGCAACCACGAACCGCACGGCGAAGCGCCGTCTCGTCGGCGAGATCGAACACCACGGCGCGAGGATCTTTGCCCAGCGGATGGACCTCGGCCGTAGCGGGCCGCACGTGAAGCACCAGCGGATGACCGCGCTTCTCGGCGAGGGAAACGAACACCCGACCGGTTGCGCCGGTGGCGCCAGCGAGGAAAACGCGCATGGCGGCCAAGTATCCGGTTTCACGGGCACCAGGCCCGCCGGGTCGGCTAGGGTGCCGGCGTGCGCCTGAACCCTCTACTCGGCCAGCTGCCGAGCTACCCGACGGTGGTCCTCGACCGCAAGAAAGCCGAGCTCATCGCTCAGGGTAAGCCCGTCTTCGACTTCGGCACCGGCGATCCCACCGAGCCCACGCCCGACTTCATCCGCGCGCGCGTGGGCGCGAACATCCCCGGCAATTGCCGCTACCCCACGGTGGTCGGCGACCGCTCGGTGCGCGTGGCCTTCGCGGCCTGGGCGTCGCGACGCTTCGGCATCGAGCTCGACCCGGATCGCCAGGTGTTGCCAAGCTCCGGCAGCAAGGAGGTGGTGTTTCACCTGCCGCTCCTGGTGATCGACCCAAAGGCCGACGATCGCACGGTCGTCTTCCCCGACCCCGGGTACAGCGTGTACTACCGGGGCACGGTCTTCGCGGGCGGCGAGGCCGTCGCGCAGCGCCTCGACGGCGACTTCGTCCAGCGCCCGTGGACACTCCCGCGCGACCTCTTGCGACGCACCCGGCTCTTGTGGATCAACAGCCCACACAATCCCACCGGCGCGGTGATGTCGCGCGACGATCTTCGTCGTACCTGGGAAGTCTGCCGCGAGTACGACATCCTCCTCGCCAGCGACGAGTGCTACGCCGACACCTGGTTCGACACGCCGCCACCCAGCATCCTCGAGGTGGCGCAAGAGGGCGTGGTTGCAGTTTTCTCCCTGTCCAAGCGCTCGGGCATGACTGGCTACCGCACCGGGATGATCGCGGGCGACCCGCGGGTGATCGCGGCCCTGCGCGACCTTCGCGCCAACCCGGGGCTCGCCCCCCAGGACTTCGTCAACGCAGCGGCGACGACCGCCTGGTCCGACGACGCGCACGCCGAAGAACGTCGCGCCATCTTCGCGGCGAAACGCGCGGTGCTTGTAGAATTTCTCCAGCATGCGGGCCTCGAAATCGTCGCCAGCGAGGCGAGCTTCTACCTCTGGGTGCGCGTGCCCGAGGGCCACGATGGCCAGTCCTACGCCGAGAGGCTCCTCACGCATGGCATCGTCGTGAACCCGGGCTCGGCCTTTGCCATCACCGATGCCGGTCGCGACTACATCCGGCTAGCGCTGGTGCCCGACGTGGAAACGTGCCGGGAAGCGTGTCGAGTGTGGGAGAGGCTGTAGTCTAGCCACCGGCAACCGCATCGACGGCGCGTCGCAAGTCGTTGAACGCCCCGCGGTTCTGGGGCGTGCCCCCGGCCTCGCGCCAGGCATCGGCGGCGGCGAGCACGCCCGCCATGTCCTTCCTGCGGGCCGCCAGCTCGGAACGCTGGATGATCGCGGCTCGTTCCGGTGGCGGGGCGGCGTCGGACTCCCGCATGAGGGCCACGAGGCTGAGCCCGAGCTCCACGTTGACGTCGGGGGTCCTGGGCGCGGCGGGGACGGCGCGGGACCGACGCAGTCGCGTGAGGAAGAAATGCGCCACGCCCGCGAGCAAAAGCACCGCGCCGAGGGCACAGCAGGCCAGACCTGCAAGCTGAGACACCGCGTCCGACATCGCGTGTCCGGGCTAACGACCCGTGCCTAGCTTCGCCGCCATGAGCACCGACACCGTCCCCGGCCGTGCGAGTTTCGCCATCAAGGGCATGACCTGCGCTGCCTGTGCCACCCGCGTGGAGCGTGTGCTCGGGAAGTTGCCCGGCGTGGAGAAGGCCAGCGTCAACCTTGCCACCGAGCGGGCCACCGTGAGCGGCGAGCCCCGCTGGGACGCCGTGTTCTCGGCGGTGGAACGTGCCGGGTACACGGCGGTCGATCCCCGCGCGCCTGCGCCCGCCTCGAAGGACGAGGGCTCGCTCTACGCCGGGCGCCTGCGCGTGGCGGCGGTGCTCACGGTGCCCCTGGCCGCCGTCGCGATGCTTCACGTGCACTTCACGGGGAACTTCGCCTTCCAGGGCGCCCTGGCCACCGCCGTCTTGCTCACGGCGGGTCGCCCCTTCTTCGTGAACGCGTGGCGGCTGTTGCTCGAGAAGAGCGCCAACATGGACACCCTGGTGGCGCTGGGCACGGGCGCCGCCTACGCCTACTCCTGGTACACCGTCGCCACCGGCGGCATGCACGTGTACTTCGAAGTCGTGGGCGTGGTCGTGACGCTCATCCTGCTGGGCAAGACACTGGAGGAACGCGCACGCAAGCGGGCTGGCGACGCCCTGCGTGCCCTCGCCAAGCTCGTGCCCGACACCGTGGCGCTCTGGGAAGACGGCGCCGAGCGCGCGGTGCCCCTGGCCTCCGTGGGACCAGGCGACCGCCTCGTGGTGCGTCCCGGCGACCGGGTGCCGGTGGACGGCGTCGTGGTGGAGGGGGCGAGCGCGGTCGACGAGTCGGCGGTGACCGGTGAAAGTATACCAGTGTCGCGACACGAGGGCGACGAGGTGCTCGCGGGAACCCTGGTGCACGAGGGACGCCTGCTCGTGGAAGCGCGGCGCGTGGGCACCGATTCGACGGTCGGTCGCATCGTGTCGCTGGTCGAGGAAGCGCAGGCCAAGAAGGCGCCGATGCAACGCCTCGCCGACGAGGTGAGCGCGATCTTCGTGCCGGTCGTGCTGGTCATCGCCATCGCGACAGCGGCAGTGCATGCCTACCTGGGCGCCGACGCCCCCGGGATCCTGCTCCCCGCGGTGGCGGTGCTGGTGATCGCCTGCCCCTGCGCGCTCGGTCTCGCCACGCCAACGGCGATCCTGGTGGGCACCGGCCGCGCCGCGGAGCTCGGCGTGCTCGTGCGCGACGTGGCGGCGCTGGAGCGCGCGCAGAAGATCGACGCCATGGTGGTCGACAAGACCGGCACGCTCACGCTCGGGCAGCCGGGCGTGAGCGCGATCACGACCCTTCCCGGCACGACCGAGGCGGAACTACTGGCCCTCGCCGCCGCCGCCGAGCGCTGGTCGGAACACCCGCTCGGCAAGGCCATCGTCCGCGAGGCGCTCGCCCGGAAGCTCGATGTTCCAGCGACCGGGCGTTTCGAGGCCCCGGTCGGCAAGGGGGTGCAGGCGGCGGTCGGTGATCGCCTCGTCCGCGCGGGTACCCTCGGGTGGCTCGAATCCAGCGGCATCGATGTCGCCACGCTCCGCCCGCTCGCTGAGGTTCGCGCCGCGGCCGGCGACACGGTGGTGGGCGTGGCCATCGACGAGCGAGCCATCGGGGTCATCGGCCTCGCCGACACCCTCCGCCCCGGCGCACACGCCGCCGTTGCTCACTTGCGACGACTCGGCATCGAAGTGGTGCTCGCCACCGGCGACCACGCGCTCGCCGCCCGCCCCGTCGCCGAGGCGCTCGGCATCCAGCGGGTGCTGGCGGCGGCGCGTCCCGAGGACAAGGTGGCCCTGGTACGGGAGTTGCAAACGGCGGGTCGCAAGGTGGGCATGGTGGGCGACGGCGTGAACGACGCACCGGCGCTCGCGGCGGCCGACCTGTCCCTCGCCATCGGCGGCGGCACCGACGTGGCCGGCGAGACGGCGGCGATGACACTCGTGGGCGGCGACATCAGTCGCGTCGCCACCGCCATCGAGGTGGGACAGGCCACCCTGCGCACGATCAAGCAGAACCTCGCGTGGGCCTTCTTGTTCAACGTCGTGGCCATCCCCGTGGCAGGCGCCGGTTGGCTGTCGCCGATGATCGCCTCGGCGGCGATGGCCTTCTCCTCGGTCTTCGTGGTCACCAACGCGCTCCGGCTCCGCCGCTTCGGCACGCGGCGCGCGGGGGAATAAGGCCCGGGGCATGCCCGACCCCACCGGCGCCGCCCTCGCGACCCTCATCACCGGCGGCCTCAGCGGCGGCTACCAACTCACGGCGGAGCCCGATCTGGTGCCGGCGTCCCCCGCCTACGCGGCGCGCGTCGGCATGAACTTGCGGGACTTCAAGCTCGACCTCGAGCTCGTCACCGGCGCGAGCCAGGTGATCACCGAGCAGGTGCCGTTCGACGCGGTGGCGAGCCGCACACACCTCGACCTGATGCACCACCTCGTCGATGACTACCGGCTCGACGTGCAAATCGGCGGGGGTGTCGGCTGGCGTCACCTGCGCTTCCTCGACTCCACCGTGGATGGGGCCTCGCCCCAGGAGGCGCTCGGCTACGCGGTCCTCCCCGTGATGAACCCCATGCTCGTGGCAACCGGCGGCGCTCGCTACTGGCTCTGGGAGTGGGTGCACCTGCGCGCCGACGTGCTCGGCACCGCGCTCCTGGGCGACCAGCCGGCCGGTCACTCCGGGCCCTACGTCGATGCCGCGTTCACCATCGGCATGGACTTGCGATGGGAGCCGCCCCCCGATCGCGACCGTGACGGCGTGATCGACCAGAAGGACCGCTGCCCCGACAGCGACGAGGACTTCGACTACTACGAGGACAACGACGGCTGCCTCGACCCCGACGACGACAAGGACGGGCTCGTCGACGTGGCCGACCGCTGCAAGGGCAGCGCCGAAGACGTGGACAACTTCCGCGACGACGACGGCTGCCCGGAAACCAACAACGACAACGACGCCTACCCCGACAGCCTCGACGGTTGTCCCAACGAGCCGGAGACCGAGAACAGCTTCCGCGACGGCGACGGCTGCGCCGACACTCTCCCCGCCGACGTCTCGCCCCTGCTTGGCCAGCGCGCCGAGCTCAGCTTCGCGGGCGCCCGCCTCACACCCGAGGGCGAGACCTTCCTCGAGAAGGTGAGGCTCGCGGCCGAGGCACACCCCGAGCTGATCTTCCGCTTCAAGGTGTACACGCACACGGGCGAGGGCGCGAGCGCCGCGCACGAGCTGGCCCGCCAACGTTGCGTGAGCATCCTGCACTGGCTCGCCGCCCATGGCATCGACTGGACGCGCGCCGCCTACTATGCCGGCGGCGACCTGCTCCCCGCGAGGGACGGCGACTCGCCCGAGGCGCGCGCCGCCAACGAGCGCACCTTCGTGGAGTTGTACGAGGCGATCGACGGCGACGGCAAGACAATCCCCTTCCAGCCGAAGCCGGTCGAGGAGTGGTAGCCGCGACATTCCGCGCCCAGGTGAGGCCCCGCACTACCTGACTGGCCCAGAACGGGGCAGAATGGCGACGCGAGGTCGCAGGTGTCGAAGCCGTCATTGTTCGAGGGTCCAGTTGTCGTCGTGGGTGGTGGGGTCACGGGGCTCGTGAGCGCCCACCTCTTGGCCGAGGCCGGCGCCCAGGTCGTCGTCATCGAGAAGTTTCCACGGGTGGGTGGGCTCGCGCGCAGCTACCAGTACGACGGGTTCGTCTTCGACTGCGGACCGCACCGGTTCCACACCGAGAACGCCAACATCAAGGCCTACCTCGACCGCGTGCTCGAGGGGCACGGGGTGTGGTTCCCCCGCAAGTCCGAGGTGTACTTCGGCGGCAGCTACTACCGCTGGCCGTTGCACCCCAAGAACCTCGTGCAATTGCCGGTCCCCCTCGCGGTCAAATCCGGCATCGATCTTGCCATCAACGGCATGAAGACCTACGGGCAAACGAACTTCGAAGACTACGTGATGCGGCAGTACGGCCCCACGCTGTATGAGAACTTCTTCAAGGATTACAGCATCAAGTTCCTCGGGATTCATCCCAAGGAAACACACCCCGACTGGGCCAAGGTAGGGCTCAACCGGGCGATCATCGACGACAAACTGCAGATGCAGAACCTCGCCCAGCTCGCGAAGTCCACCTTGCTCCAGTACAACAAGGCCGAGATCGACTTCCTCTACCCCACCGGGGGCGGACTCCAGGTCACCTGGGGGATGGTGAGCGACCTCATCGAGGCGAAGGGGGGCCGCATCATCACCGGCACCGGTGCGCGCCTCGCCGGCGGCAACGGCCGGATCGAGGCGGTGTACGCCGGCCACGAGCGCATCGAGCCGAGCGCCGTCATCTGGACCGCGCCGATCACGCTGGCCTGCGACCAGCTCGGCATCGACACCCCCGACCTGCCCTACCTGTCCACGTTGTTCTACAACGTGATGATCGAGGAAGATGTGCCCCGCAAGTACCAGTGGTGCTACTACGGGGCCAACGACATCGTCTTCTCGCGTGTTTCAACGCCCAAGTACTTCTCGCCCGACACCGTGCCTCACCCGGGCGCCACGGGGCTGAACGTGGAGATCACCTGTCGCGAGGGCGATGAGCGCTGGCAGCACGCCGAGCGTCTGACCGACTGGGTGATCGACGACCTCATCAAAGTGGGCATGGTCTCGTCGCGACGCAAGGTGCACGATGTCCGCATCGAGCGCGTGGCCGACACCTACCCGATCTACCACACGCGCTACCCGTCGGAGCTCGAGCGCACCCGCAAGCAGCTCGACCGCTACGACAACCTGCACCTGGCGGGTCGTACCGGCATGTTCTGGTACAACAACATGGACCACAGCATGGAGAACGCCATGCAACTCACGCGCAAGCTCCTGCGCGACGCCGGCCGCGTCGACATCGACGAGAAGGCCCTCGCCACGGGGACGGCGGGGTAGCGATGGCGGGGGGCGATGGCCTCACCGCCTGCGGGTCCCCGGGGACCGGTCGCACGGAGTCGACTGGCAAGACATGCGCGCTCGTGTCGCGACATCAATACACAAGTCGACGCGCCGCCGGGAGCACCGGAGGATAGTGACGCTAGTGTCGCGACACGACGACAGCAACTCGGAGGCTCGCGGCCGAGCCTCCGAGTTGGTGCCGCTGGCGGCGGGGAGCGGGCAGCCCTCGCCAGGCACCAGATACGCTCGGCATGGAGATCGCGATGCGTCGAGCCACCATTTCCGGGTTGTTGCTCGCCACTTGCGTTTGCGGCGCCGAAGTGGGCGCTGAAGCGCCCCCGCCGGGCGACGAGTTGCTCGAGCAGGAGGCAATGCGGCGGTGGACGAGACTCGAGACGGCAAACTTCCGTTTTCGCTTCCCACCCGACACCGACGTTCGAGAGCCAGCGGCCTTCGCTGCCGACCAGGAAGCCGTTCTCACCGAGCTCCTCTCCTGGTTCGGCGGCGGCCTGTCTGGGAAGGTGGACTTCTTCGTTTGGAACGACGACGGGCAGGCACGGCCGTTCCTCGGTCGACCGCTCGCCTTCGCCGTCCCCGAGTCGCGACTCGTCCACACTAGCCCCCGCCACACCCGCGGTCACGAGCTCACACACATCGTCGTGGGCGACGTGCTGAAGCCCGCGTTCTCGAGCCGGTTCATCGGCGAGGGCACCGCCGTGGTCTTCGACCAGTCTGGACGCGACCTTCACGAGGCGGCGACCGCCGCGCTCCGAGCGCCAATGGCCCGACCCGTCTCGGTGGTCGGCCTGTGGGGTCTCGACGAGGGCGAAGACGCCGTGCTGTACCCGCTTGCCGGCGCGTTCGTCGCGCGCCTGATCGAGGACGGGGGCAAGGACCGCTTCCTCGCCCTCCTCCGGGCGCCGTCGTGGCAACACGCGAACGAGCTCTACGGCGGCGACCTGGGCCGCATTGTCTCCACGTTCGACCAGGAGGTCGGCATCAACCCCCACGCCGAGACCCTTGCTGGTCTCCGCCTCCGGGCCCGGGAGCGAATGGCCAGGGACAAGGCGCTGTTTTCGGCTGCGGAGATGGCCGAGATCGAGTCGCTCTACAAGCGAGGGACGATGAAGACGGAGGACGGGCGCCGCGCCTACACCGAGTTGGTGCAGCGCTTCCCGAGGTCCAACCGCGCCGGCTGCGCGGCGCTCTACCTGGCGCGAACCGCGACTGGGACGGAACGGCTCACGAAGATCGAGCAGGCCATCACCGACTTCAACGACACCTGGTACGGCGACGGCACAAACGTCGGTGCCTACGCGCGCACGCTCCTCGCCATCCAACTAGCGGAAGCAGGGCGGTCGGCGGACGCCCGGCGCCTCGCCACCGAGGTGGCGAGCAACTCACCCGACGCCATCGATCATCGGGGCGCCTCGCTGGTCGCAGACTTGCGCCAGCGAGGCCTCCTCGGTGAGTAGGGCCCGCGGGAAGCGGGCCTCCCCCACGAGTCGCTAGATCATCCCGTTCGCGATGACCCAGGCGAGGATCACGAGCGACTCGGTGAGCGCCAGGCCGAGGATCATCGGCACCAGCAGGCTGCCGCCGGCGGCGGGGTTGCGGGCCATGCCCTCGAGGGCGGCCGAAGCAGTGCGGCCCTGGCCGAGACCACCGCCGAGAGCGGCGAGGCCGATGGCGAGGCCGGCGCCCACGCCCATGCCCCAGTTGTTGCCACCCGCGCCGTCCTCGGCGAGGGCGACGGTGGTGGAGGCGACGAACAGCGCGGCGGCGCGGAGGGTGAAGGTGGCAACGGACTTCATGGAATCTCCAGTGAGTTGAGAGCTAGTGGTGAGCGTGGGCGTGCTTGCCGTCGCCGGCATGCTTGCCATCGTGATCGTTGTCGTCGTGGCCATGCGACATGTCGGCGGTCGACAAGCTCACGTACACGGTGGACAGGAGCGAGAAGACGAAAGCCTGCAAGAGGCAAACGAAGAGGCCGAGCACGTAGAAGGGCACCGGCACGAGCAAAGCGCCGACCATCCCCAGCATGTCGCCACCCACGTCGCGCACCGACGACACGACCATGTGGTCGGCGTAGATGTTGGCGGTGAGACGAATCGTCAGCGTGAAGGGGCGGATGAAGAGGCCGAGCAGCTCGATGGGGAAGATGAGCCACGCGAGCAAGAGCACGGGACCGAAGAGGTGCTTCACGTAAGCTAGGCCGTTGCGCGTGAGGCCGGCGTAGTTGAACACCAGGAAGATGGTGACGCCCATCCCGAGGTTGTTCGAGAAGCTCTCGGTGGCCGGGAGAAACCCAGGCAAGAGGCCGAGAAGGTTGCTCGTGGCGATGAAGAGGAAACATCCCGCCACCAGCGGGAAGAAGACCTTGGCCTCCTTCGCGCCCAGCAGGCCGGTGACGAGATCCTGGAAGGCCTCGACGAACACTTCCATCACGTTGCGCACGCTGAAGCCCGAGTCGGGGATGTGCCGCTCGGCACCCTCAGCGGCGATCGCCCGGTTGAGACCCATGCGGGCGAGCAGGGCCACGCCAAGAACCAGGAAACAGGCGAACCACGCGGTGGCGATGATCCAGCTCTCACCCGGGTCGTGCAGGCCGAGCATGCGACCGAGGCCGCCGTCGCCGATGCCGGGGAGGAGCTGGAACCAGGTGAAGCCGCTCGCGAAGGGGATCGTGGGGATCATGCAGCAGTCCTCCGGAGGCTGGGGACGAGGGCGAGCACGCGGATCAGGCAGGCGCCGAGCGGCAGGAGAAACCCGCCGATCACCGGGCCCGCCGGGAGGATGGAGGTGAGCATCACCACGCCGAGCGCGGCGAGGAAGCCCTTCACGACGAGCAGGCCGGCGGTGGCGCGGCCGTGGATCAGCGCCGAGGCGCCGAGCGTCCACGCGGCGATGTTGGCCATCCCCACCCCGGCGCCCACGAGCAACGCGAGGCGGTCGTCCGAGACAATCGCGCCCACCGCCGCCACGACGGCGGTGAGGAGGGCAGTGTCACGGAGGAGGGGGTTGAGGGGGATCATCAGGGGGCTTGACGTCCTGGCGCCGCTGGGCGCGCAGGGCAAATGTGGTTCCGCTCGCGAGGCCCACCAGCGACAGCCCGAGGGCCAGCCAGGGCGAGGTGCCAAGCGCGCGATCAAGCCACGCGCCGAGCAGGGCCCCGGCGAAGATAGAGCCGGTGAAACCAGCCCCGACTGCGATGGCCGGGGCCAAGCGCCGCAAGATGCTCGGATCGATCATCCGCGGCGCAGTGCGAGGGGGAGTGAAAGAGCGTCCTTAGGGGGGGGTCCCCCAGGGCCGCGACGGGTAATCGGGAGGTCACCGGATGTCAACGAGCGGGGCACACCCCTGCTCACGGGCAGGACTCCCACATGCCCAGGCCCTCGTCCTGGGCCGCGCGGACGTCTTCCTCGATATCGTCGGCGTAGCTGTCGTTCGGCTCCACAGTGAGCTGGCTCGCGTAGCCCTCGCGCGCCAGGACGCGGTTGTGAAAGCCCTCGACGCCCTCGCCGCGCGTGACGTAGGCGAGCACGCGGTCGTAGTCGTCCTTGTACTCGATGTCGAAGCCGAGCCAGGCGAGCTTGTCTTTCAACTGGTCGAGGGTGAAATCGCTGGCCTCGTCGCCAAAACACTCGCCGTCCCCGTCGCCGTGGTCGATCTCCGGCGTGTCGATGCCGATGAAGCGCACCTTGAAACCCTCGCTCCCGTCGTCGGGGTGCACGTACACCGTGTCGCCGTCGTCGACGTAGGTGACACGAACCAACATCGGCTCGCGGCAGGGGTAGTCGCCCTCCCAGACCTCGGTCAACGCGCGCACGCGCTCGTCGTCGGCCTCGATGTCGCTGCCGGTGTCGGTGTCGTCGGGCTCGGCCGTGTCGTCCGGCGTCGAGTCGCTCCCGGTGTCGTCGGGGCCCTCGCCACCGCCGAAGAAGTCGACGAGGCTGCCGGTGCAAGCCGCGAACGCGAGGAAGAACACCATGCCCGGCGGCTAACCCGCGACAGCGAGATCGCGATCCGCCGTCCCCCGACGAGCAACGTGAGGCGTTGAACCACCAGAGTCGGCCGGTGGCACGCCGCTTGCCCATCCACTGTCCACCCTAGGAGCCCGCGTGATCCTCGCCCTCTTCGCCCACGCCCTCGCCGATGACAAGGCGCCTTCCGCCATGGACATCCAGGACTGCGGGTCGAGCATCGACCGGCTCTACCCGGCGGACGGGAGCGCCGACGTCGCGCTCGATACCGTCCCCATGGTCACCGTGGCAAGCCCGGAGTGCGGCGGCATGGCCCTCGACCTCGTCCTGCTCGCCGACGGCGAGATCGTCGCCCAGCGCAGCGTCGACAGCAACGACGCGTGGATCGAGCTTGAGGGCGGGCTCGAGCCCCACACCGAGTACCAGTTCCTGGTGTACGAGAGTGGTCGCGACACCACGACGCACACGTCGTCCTTCGCCACCGGCGGCCGCCTGGAGTCTCCCGCCGTGGCGACCCCCGACATCGCCCGTGGCACGGCCGTGATGTACGACGAGGGCGGCGTGGTGTACCTCAGCGTGACGGTGTCCGCCGTGCCCGAAGCCACCATCATCGGGTTGGCCGCGTGGGACGGAGAGAACGAGCCAGACAAGCCCGGCGACGTGGCCGACGCGGCCACGCAGGCGAACCTCACCGCGACCATGCTCGACCTCCAGGTGGGCGAGGAGGCCTGCGTCGGCGCCATGGCCCGTGGCCTCGACGGCAGGTGGTCGACCGCCGCCACCGAGTGCTTCGTCGTCACCCAGGGCTGGGAGGACGAGGAGGAATGGGAGGACGACCACGACCACGCCTGCAACGCGGCGAGCGCCGCGATCGGTCTCTTCCCGATTTGCCTGGGTACACTGGGTATCCTCCGCCGCCGCGCCCGATGATCTTCCTCCTCGCCTGCACCGCCCCCGAGCCTGGCCCCGAGGGCCCGGGTGCCTGCGAGCTCGCTTCCGAGGCGGTGGGCGACACGGTGTGCGTGGAGGAGATGTCCAGCGCACTGAGTTGGACCGCGCTCAGCGAGCCGGTCGAGGTGACGAACCAGGTGCGCTCGATCAAGTACCTGGTGCCGGTCGACGAGAGCCAGCCGGTGCCGACGGCGTTCGTGAACACGCAGCGGTATGCCCTGCACTACGACTTCCTCCGCGAGGCCTTTCCCGAGGACTACGGGCTCCTCCAGTGGGACGATTACGTCGCCATGATCATCGACCCGGCGCGGCGCGCCTACTTCGGCGGCAACGTCACCGAGTACGACGTCGACGGCGTCACCCGGTACGGATTCATCGTGTGGGACGACCCCGCCGACGAGACCACGGCCCCCACCTACGACGAGGTGCGCTTCGCCTGGCAGTCCCTGCAGACCCACTTTGGTCTCGGCGAGCTCGCCTTCGTCCCCTCTTCGCCCGCCCAGGAAGACAACCTGCTCGACTGGGATCCCGCCTTCACGGTGTTCGACGACAGCGAAATCACCTATGAGGCCTACAATCCCGGCACCGCCTACGGGACCGTGCGCTTCATTTCGCTCGAGGAGCTCGAAGCCGCCTCCGACGCGGGCAGCTTCGGCTGGCAAGACATCGTGGTGCTCGACGCGGCGCCGAGCGACCTCGCGCGGGTGGTGAGCGGCATCGTCACCGGGAGCCGGCAGGCGGCGCTCTCGCACCTCAACGTGCGGGCTTCTTCGCGAGGGAGTCCGAACTGCTTCATGGCCGAGCCGTGGACCAAGCTCGCCGCCTGGGAAGGCGAGCTCGTCCGCTTCAGTTGTGAGGCCCAGGGCTACAGCGTGGCCGCGGCCAGCGAGGCCGACGCCGAGGCCTGGTGGACGGAGTTTCGGCCCGATCCAGTAGACATCGCCGCGCCCGACCTCGACTGGACCGACCCGCTCGGGCTCCTCGACGTGCCCACCCAGAGCGCCGCCGAGCGCGACACCGCCTACCTCCGATTCGGTGCCAAGAGTGCCAACCTGGCGACGCTCTACCAGCGCATCGACAGCGACTATCAGCTCGATGGGCTTGTGATTCCCTTCGCCGACTACGACCATTTCATCAAGGAAAACACCTGGTCCGTAGGTGGCGACACCCTGAGCTTCGCGGACACCTTGGCCCTGTGGCACGAGGACCCGGAGTTCCTCGCCGACGCGGCCGTCCGTTCCGAGCGGCTGGCATCGTTGCACGCCGCCATGTTGGCCGCCGACGTCCCCACCCTACCGAGCATCGAGGCCGCCATCGGCGAGGTTTTCCCCGCCACCACCATGGTGCGCGTGCGCTCCTCCAGCAACGCCGAGGACGGTCTCGCCTTCTCGGGCGCCGGTCTCTACGACAGCGCCAGCGCCTGCCTCGCCGATGCTTCCAGCGGGGGCGATTCTGCCTGTGACAACCACAAGGACGCGCGCCCCCTCGCCGACGCGGTGCGCACCGTCTGGGCTTCCCTCTGGAACGCCGGCGCCTGGGAGGAGCGCGCCTGGTACGGCGTTGATCAATCTCGCGTGGCGATGGCGCTCCTGGTGAACACGCAGTCCGAGGACGAGGAGGCCAACATTGTCGCCTTCACCGGCAACGCCCTGGCCGACGACACGCGCTGGCTGGTGGAGTCGCAAGCCGGCGACCTCGACGTGGTGTCGGCCGACCCCGGGGTCACGCCGGAGCGCGTGTTGCTGAGCATGGACGGCGGCGAGGTTGCCGAGATCGACCGCGTGGCGGACTCCTCGGAGGTCGAGGAGGTGCTCTCCGACGCCCAGCTGGAGGCCGTGGGCGCGCTGTTGTTCGACGTCGACTCGGTGATGCCCTACGACGGCGAGCCCGCCACCGGCACCTTCATGTGGGACACCGAGCAGAAGGTGCTTGCCGATGGGCGCCTGATCATCAAGCAGGTGCGGCCTTACCAGCGGGAGTAGGCACGTTAGCGGCTGACCGCCATGATCGAACTTTGCAGCGTCACGATGCAGCACGGCAGCCAGGTGCTGTTCCTCGACGCATCATTCAAGCTCAACCCCGGTGAAAAGGCCGGTCTCGTCGGTCCGAACGGTTCCGGCAAAACGACCATCTTCCGCCTCTTGCTCGGCGAGGAGCGGCCCGACGAGGGCACGGTGGAGAAGCCCCGCCGGCTGAGCATCGGCTACTTCCGCCAGGACTTCGCTGACTACGGCAACAAGAGCGTGCTCGCGGAGACCATGGCCGGCGCGGGCCCCCTCGCGGCGCTCGGCGAGGAGCTGGCCCTGCTCGAGGCCCGCCTCGGCGACGTAGACGACCCCGACTACGACCGCGTGATCGAGCGCTACGGCGAGGTGCAGGCCCAGTTCCAGGAGGGCGGCGGCTACGACCTCGAGGCCCGCGCCCGTGCCTTGCTCGCGGGCCTTGGCTTCGGCCAGGCCGAGGTCGATGGCACCATCGGCGCGCTCTCGGGCGGCTGGCGCATGCGGGTGCAGCTCGCGCGCTTGTTGCTCATGCGTCCCGAGTTGCTCTTGCTCGACGAGCCCACCAACTACCTCGACATCGAGTCGATCGTCTGGCTCGAGGCCTGGCTGCGCGACTACCCGGGCGCGGTGCTCATGACCTGCCACGACCGCGACGTACTCAACCGCGTCGTCCGCAAGATTGTCGAGATCGATGGCGGCAAGATCCGCACCTACACCGGCGACTTCGAGGCCTATGATCGCGCGCGCTTGCTCGAAGCGGCGCAGCGGGAGGCCGAGTACGAAAAACAACAGGCGATGCTCGCCAAGGAGATTCGTTTCATCGAGCGTTTCCGCGGGCAACCATCAAAGGCCTCGCAGACGGCGAGCCGGGCGAAGAAGCTCGAGAAGATCGAGCGCGTGGAGCCGCCGCGTCGCTTGATGGAGCGTCACTTCGCCTTCAAGAAGTGCGAGCGCAGTGGCAACGACGTGGTTCACGTGCGCAAGGTGAGCAAACGTTACGGCGAGCGCCGGATCCACGACGGCGTCAGTCTCACCATCCGCCGCGGCGAACGCTGGGCGGTAATGGGCGAGAACGGGGCTGGCAAGACCACGCTCTTGAAGATGGTCGCCGGCGCGCTGCAGCCCGACGCCGGCGAGGTGACACTCGGCGCGGCGGTGACACTCGGCTACTACGCGCAGCACCAGGTGGAGCAGCTCGACCTCGGGATGACGGTGTTCGAAGCCCTGCAAGCTCACGCTCCCCGCGCCGATCAGGGCGTATTGCGCAACCTCGCCGGCGCCTTCGGATTCTCGGGCGACGACGTGGACAAGCCCATCCACGTGCTCTCCGGCGGGGAGAAGGCGCGGCTCGCCCTGGCCAAGATGCTGTTCGACGCCCCCAACCTGATGGTGCTCGACGAGCCCACCAACCATCTCGATCTCACGACCAAGCGCGCGCTGGTCAAAGCGCTCTCCGACTACGAGGGCACCCTCGTGTTTGTGAGCCATGACCGGGCCTTCCTGCGCGCCCTCGCGACTCGGGTGCTGGAGGTGGCGCCCAGTGGTCCCCGGGTGTTCGAGGGCAGCTACCCCGAGTACGTGGTGGCCTTTGGTCACGAGGCCCCGGGGCTGCGGGCGGAGTAAACCCAGTCCTATGCTCCTCCTCCCCCTCGCCCAGGCCGCCACCACCGCCACGCTCTTGACCCACGGCGGCCTCGGCCGCGTGGAGATCCAGCCCGAGCCCGGCCAGCACGTCAACCAAGAAGCGCCCGCGCGGCTCAGCAACGGTCGCGACGAGGTGACAGGGAGCGGCGACCTAGGCTGGGCGCGCCTGCCGGTGGCCCAGGACGACCGCGTCACGCTGGACGTGGGGGTGTGTGACGACGACGGCAGCAACTGCCGGCAACTCAGCCTCGTGGGAACGGTCACCAACGCCGCCCGGGGACGCACCGCGCTCGTGGAGCCCGAGCCCATCGACCCCGCCACGCGCCCCGCGGGCTACGCGGTCCGACTGTACGATTTCACCGCGATCTGGTGCCCGCCCTGCCAGCGCCTCGCCGCCGAGGTGCTCCACGATCCGGCCGACGCGGAGCGACTATCGCTTTACGAGATCGTCCAGGTCGACGCCGACCAGCCGGCCAGCTGGGAACTGAAGTCCCGCTACCAGGTGACCGGCTACCCCACGGTGCTCGCGGTCGACGCGCAAGGCAACGAGGTGGACCGGTATCTTGGCTTCGAGAGCGAGCCCGACTTCTGGCTCTGGCTCTCGGGCCTCGATGGACGCACACCCCTGTCGCGACTGGAGCCGGGGCCTCCCGCCAACGTGGCCGGCGACGAGGCCGCCACGGTGGCACTACGGTTCTTCAAAGCCAATAAACCCGAACTCGCCACCCCCTGGCTCGCGGCGGCGTCCGGAAACACCCGCGCCTACCACGAGGCACGCCTGCACGCCGAGGCCGTGGACGCCCGCGCCGATGCCGAGTGGATGGTCGCCAACGCGGCGGCCGACGACTGGCTGTACCTCGTCGTCGAACGTTACCCCGAGCTCTGGCCTCGCGTCGTCCGTCTGGTCGTGACACTCGATCCCGGCACCGCTGCCGCCTGCCTCGACGCCTACGCGAGCTCCATGGATGGCGACCAGGCCGACGCCGCGCTCGCTGCGAGGGCCGGGGCGCTCGCTCTGTTGCGCTCGACGCTCACCACCGACCCCGCCCACGACAAGGGACGCATCGTCGAGATCGCCGACCTGCACGCCGCCACGGGCGACCTCGCTGGAGCGTTGGGCCAGCTCGACGAGTACAAAGGGCTTTTTCCCGCCGAGTTCACCTGGGACTTCACCGCCGCGCGCCTACTGTCCGAGGGCACTCGGCTCCCCGAGGCGGAGGCCCGCGGTCGCGCCGCGCTGGCCCTCGCGCAGGGCGACCAGGTGCTCCGCGCCGCCGAGCGGCTCGCGACGATCCTCGACGCCCAGGGCAAGCGTGCCGAGGCCCTGGCACTGGTGCGCGACACGCTCGCCGGGGCCGCGCGTCCCGGCCCCACCGTCGATGTGCGCACCCATCGCTACATCAAGGCGCTCGAAGCGCTCCAGGCCAAGCTAGGCGGCTAGTCGCCGACGATGTCGTCGACCAGGCGCCCCAGCGCCTTGCGGGTCAGGATGAAGGGCACGCGCACGCGCCCCTCCTCCTCGGCGCGGAAGCGCTCCACGGTCGTCTCCGAGCCCGTGGTGCGCACCTCGTAGAACTCCTTGTCGCGGATCTCGCTCGGCACCGTACGGAAGACGGCACCGCCGAGTCCAGGGTCGACCTCGACCGGCGCGATCTTGTCCCCCAGAGCACGCGAGGTGGCCACCGGGATGACCTCGACCGCGCGATCCAGGCTCCCCCCCGGCGTGCTCAGGCGCAGTCGCCCGAGCGTGACCCCGAGACGGTCCGCGTCGTCGACGTCGGCCTCCACCGCGCGCCCGTCCTTCTCGGCGCTGACGATGCCGTTGCGGAGGCGGGTGTCGAGATCGGCGCCGAGGGTCATCGCTTACCCGTGATCTTCGGCCCATCGTAGCGAAACTCCTGGCCATCGTGGTGGAGGAGGGCCTGTTTCCCCTCCACCTTGGTGACGAGGTGCACCGGACGTCCCCAGAGGCGCGAGAGCGACCCGAGCGCGTGGGTGGCCCATTCGAGTTGGATGTCGGTGCCCTCGTGCTCGTGTGTCAGTTCCAGCTCGCCCCGGTTGGCGTGGTTGGCGTCGGTCACGTACACCCGGGGCGTGCCGTGGTTGCTCAGCATGAACAAGAGTTTCTTCTTGATCTCGTCGAAGTCGCGGCTCTCGATGAGGAACTCGCCCGACTTGCGGTCGTACTCGTAGGTGAACAGCCCCACGCGACGACAGAGGTCCTCGGTGAAGAACTCGTCGATGAGCGTCACATCGTTGTGCGTACGGCGCACCTCGAAGATCTTCTGCTTGCCGAGCATCGCGCCGGTGTCCCACTCGAGCTTCGCCCGGTAGTCCTCGCAGTCGATCCAGTCCTTGCCGAACTGTCCCCGGTTCCAGCGACGCTCGATGTCACGCCAGATCTCGATGCCAATCTTGTAGGGGTTGAACTGTCCCGGGCGCATCGCCACGGTGCCCGAGTGGTGATCGCAGTAGTCGATCACCTCGGAGTCGGTGAGCAACTCCGTAGTCATCAGCTTTGTATGCCAGAAACTCGCCCACCCCTCGTTGGCGACCTTCGTCTGGGCCTGGGGCGCGAAGTAGTACGCCTCGTCGCGCACGATCTCGAGGATGTCGCGCTGCCAGCGTGAGAGGCGCCCGTGCTCCAGCACGAAGCCCAGGACGTCGCGCACCGGGTCTTCGGGAAACCGCTGCGCGGCGAGCGCCACCTCCGCCGCCTTCTTGGCCTGGTCTTCGAGGTAGCCGGGCGGGTTGATGTAGCTGTCCATGTAGGACTTGGCCGGCAGCTTGTGGATGCCGCCACTCTCCTGCTCGTCGCCGGGTTTTCGGCTGCGCCGGATGTGATGAAGGTAGGGGTCGACGAGATTGTCACACGCGAGGCAGGTGTCGAGGAAGGCCTCGGTCTCCGTTTCCCCCACGCTGTCGATGATTCGGCGGACACGGGCCGCATGGTTCGCCATCGCGTCGAGCATCTTGCGATTGGTCGGACCAAACCACGCGTTGTTCTTGAAGAAGTCGACATGTCCAAACACGTGGGCCATCACCAGCTTCTGGTCGACGAACATGTTGTTGTCGAGCAGATACGCGTAGCTTGGGTTGGTGTTGATCACCATCTCGTAGATCTTCTGCAGCCCGTACTCGTAGCCCTTCTGCATGGAGAGGTACTCCATGCCCCAGCGCCAGTGCGGGTAGCGGGTGGGGAAACCGCCATACGCGGCGAGCATGTTGATCTCGTCGTAGTCGCACATCTCGAACACGGTCTCGAAGAAGTCGAGCCCATGCCGACGAGCCACCTCCACGATGCGCTGGCGCTCGTCCTCCAGCTCCGGGGGCAAGCTCCGGGGCGGTCGTTTGAAGAAGCTCTCCACCATCTAGCGCCCCTTGCCGAGAAAATCCTTGATCGACTGCATGATGGCGTCGCGGTCGGGAATGCGCGACATCACCACGCTCTCGTTGGCCTCGAAATCGGCCTTGAGGTCGTTGAGGAACTGTCCCGAGCCGTACTCGCTCTCCACCTGGCCGTAACAGAAGAGGTTGACACTCGGCAGGATGCGCTGCTTGAGCATCTCCAGGCAGTTGCGCGTGTCGGCGGCCGACCAGTTGTCGCCGTCGCTGAACTGGAAGACGTAGATGTTCCACTCGTCGGGCGGGTAGTTGTCCTCGATCAGCTTGAGCACGAGGTTGTAGGCGCTGGAGATCAGCGTGCCGCCGGACTCACGGGTGCGGAAGAAGGTATCTCGATCCACCTCGCGCGCCGCCGCATCGTGGATCACGAATCGGGTTTCCAGCTGCTTGTAGTTGGCACGCAGCCAGGTGTCGATCCAGAAGGCCTCCAACCGGACGATCTCCTTCTGCTCCTTGCCCATCGAACCGGACACGTCCATCACGTAGACGATGGCGGCGGCAGACTGCGGCTCGGTCTTGCTGTTCCACGAGCGGAAGCGGAAGTCGTCCTTGATCGGGATGAGCACCGGGTTGGTGGGGTCGTAGCTCCCGGTGACGACCTGGCGCTTGAGTGCCTCGCGGTAGGTGCGTCGCACGTGGCGCAGGGCGTGCGGGCCCACGCGCGAGATGCCGGTGTAGCGGTCGCGAGTGCTGGTGACGTTCTTCTTGCCCTTGGGTTCGATCCTCGGCAGTTCGAGCTCCTCGCCGAGGATCTCCGCCAGCTCCTCCAGGCTGATCTCCGTCTCGAGCAGGTGCTCCCCGGGCTGGTCGCCCGCCTGTCCCTCGCCGGCGCCGTCCACGCTGTCGCCTTCCTCGCCCTCGCCCTGCCCCACGCCGCCCGTCTGGTTCTTGCCGTAGCGCATGCGCGGGACGTTGATCTCGGGGATCGGGATGCTGACGACCTTGTCGCCTTGTTTCCCGATCATCTCGCCGCTCGACATGTAGCGCTTGAGATCCTTGCGAACCTTCCCGCGCACGATCTGCCGGAAGCGGTTGAGATCGTTCTCGATGTTGAGGATCACCCGCTCTCCTTGGCGTCACCCCGGGCGAAGATGCTGGCCACGAAGTTGAGCACGTCCGTCGCCGAATGCTCGTCGTAGCCGTACTGATCGATCAAGCGCTGCTTGACGATGTCGATCTTCGCCTGGGTGTCGGGGTCGACCACTTGTGACACGAGGCTACTGAGCTTGATGGTGTCTTTCTGGTCCTCGAAGAGCTTGAGTTCCAGGGCCCGGTAGAGCCGCTCGTTCATCTTGTAGTTGAACTGCTTGCCATCGAGGGCCAGCGCGCCGATGTAGTTCATCAGCTCGCGACGGAAGTCGTCTTTCCGCGCGGCGGCGATGTCGATCTTCTCTTCCACCGAGCGCATCAGTCGCTCGTCGGGGTCGTCGTAGGCGCCGGTGAAGGGGTTGCGCACGCGCTCTTTCTGCGTGTAGGCCTTCACGTTGTCGATGTAGTTTCCACACAGTCGCTGAATCGCGGTCTCGTCGGCGGCGATGGCTTTCTGCACCTCGTTCTTGACGATGTCCTCGTACTCCTTCTTCACGAGGCCCAACAGGTCGCGGTAGCGCTTCTTCTTGTCCTCGTCGTTGATGAGGGAGTGGTTCTTGAGCCCACTCTCCAGCTCGTTGAGCACCATGAAGGCGTTGAGCGAGGGCGCGTCGCTGTCGCGCACCATGGCGTTGCTGATCTTGTCTTGCACGTAGCGAGGCGAGATGCCTTCCATGCCCTCGCGGACCGCCGACTTGCGCAGCTCCTTCACGTTGTCCTCGGTGAAGCCGGGCAAGGTGCGCCCATCGTAGAGCTTCATCTTCTGCAGCACCGTCAAGTTGGGCTTCTTCGGGTCTTCCAGGCGGGTGAGCACCGCCCACATGGCCGCCATCTCCAGCGTGTGCGGCGCGATGTGCTTGTGCACCCGCTTGGCGGAGAAGTCGCGGGCGTAGATGCGGGCTTCTTGCGACCAGCGCGTGATGTAGGGCACGTCGATCTTGATGGTGCGGTCGCGCAAGGCCTCCATGAACTCGTTGCTTTGCAGCTTGCGGTACTCGGGCTCGTTGGTGTGTCCGAGCACGATCTCGTCGATGTGCGTCTGCGCAAACTTCTTGGGCTTGATGACGTGCTCCTGCGAGGCGCCGAGCAGGTCGTAGAGGAAGGCCACGTCGAGCTTGAGCATCTCGACGAACTCGATGATGCCTCGGTTGGCCACGCAGAACTCGCCGTCGAAGTTGAAGGCGCGCGGGTCGGAGTCGCTGCCGAACTCGGCGATCTTGCGGTAGTTGATGTCGCCGGTGAGCTCCGTGCTGTCCTGGTTCTTCTCGTCCTTCGGCTGGAAGGTGCCGATGCCCACGCGGTCGCGCTCCGACAAGAGGAGGCGCTTCACGCGCACCCGCTCGATGAGCTGGGTCCAGTCGCCGCCCACTTGCTTGAGGCCGTCACGGAAGAGGTAGCGCGACACCGGGTCGAGGTCGCCATCGACCTCGATGCGGTACTTGGCCCTGCCTTTCACTTGCTTGTTCAGCTCCTCGACCACCTGCGCGCGCAGCTCGGGGGGCACCAGCCGCAACGGCTCCTCGTGCATGGGCGAGGGCACCACCTGCCCGTCGGGCAGGCGCCACTCGAAGGTGTAGAGCGCGCCCTCGTTCTGGCGGCTGTACCACTCCAGCCCCTTCTTGAAGAGGCGCACGATCGTGGACTTGGCGCTGCCGACGGGCCCGTGGAGCAGGATCACGCGTTTCTCGGGACCGAGCTGCAACGCGGCCGACTTCAGCACGTTGAGCAACTTCATCAGGTGCACGTCGATGCCGAAGACCGCGTCTTTCCCGTTTTCGAAGGGGTCGTCGAAGAACTTGTAGCGCACGATTGGCTTGCGATACTCGGTGTAGCTTTCCGTGCCGAACGACATGATCAGGTCGTAGAGCCGCTGGTAGGCGTTGCGCGTGACCTCGGGCTTCTGCCGGACGATCTCGAGGTAGTCGGCGAAGCTCCCCTCCCAGTTCTGCTCACGGAAACGCTCGATGTCCTGGAGCTGGGCGATCATGCCCAGGATTCCGGAAGGGTTCGACGGGGTCGACATGCACGTCCTCCAAGGGGTGGGGCGCCGCCCGCTGCACGGCCAAGCACCGTTGCCTCGGGCGACTGTCAGCTGCGAGGCAAAGAGCGGCTTTCTTGAGCATGCACCATCCGCGGCACGGATGCGAGCACATTCTTTGTAACCCCCAGTCACGGCTCGACTTCCCTGCCGAGGGTTGACGGGGCAAGAGCGGCGCGGCCACTGCCTCTATGCAACGAACCCTACTGGATGTGGAGTGGCTATCCGCAACGAGTAGGGCTAAATGCGTGACGTGACCGACGCCGACCTGCAACTGCTCCGTCTCGCCAACCCCTGGTTGCTCGATCCGGGCAGTTTTTCGGGGTTCGTCGCTCGCCGCCGGCCCCGCGACTACATCCCGAGGCGCCTCGCTGCGGCCGCCGGCTGGCCGACCGAAGCGCGCGCACACGTGCTCGCCGGGGCACGGCAGGTGGGAAAAACAACATTCCTCTGGGAACATCTCGCGGCTCGCGGCGTTCCACCGGTGTTCCTGAACGCCGAGGAGCTCTGGGTGCGTGCGGCGCTCGCGTCGCCCACCCGGGCGCTCGCCGACCTCCGGCAGCTTGCCCGTCCGGGAGCCCCGGTGTTCATCGACGAGGCGCAGTGGCTCCCCGAGGCCGGGCTGCTCATCAAGGGTCTAGTGGATGGCGGGTTGACAGGGCCGCTCTACGTGAGCGGCTCGTCATCCTTCCACCTGGCCTCACGCACCCGCGAGTCACTCGCCGGGCGCGCCTCGCGGGCCTTCATGCACCCGCTCAGCCACGCGGAGGTGTGCGCCGACCTCGATGGGGTGCCGCCCATGTTGCGCGCGAACGAGGCCCGGGCTCGTTTCCTCCGGCTCGCCGTCACCGGCGGCTACCCCGCCGCCTGGACAAGCGATGCACCAAGCGGCGTGCTCGCCGAGCTCGTTCACGCGCTGGTGCTCCGCGACGCGTCTGACCTGTTTCGCGTGCAGAACCTCGATGCATTCCGGCGTCTCCTGCTCCTGCTCGCCGGGCAGGTGGGAAGCCTGGTCAACTACGCCGAGTGGGCCTCGATTTGCGGCGTGTCTCGCGACACCGTTGGCCACTACGTCGACATCCTCCGGGAATCACAGATCATCTTCACCGTGTCGCCCTACGCGGCGGGCAAGCGCGCCGAGATCACGGGCCGGCCCAAGTTGTACTTCTGCGACAGCGGCATTCGAAACGCCGTCGTCGGTCACATGCAGGCGTTCGACGAGCGTCCCGACCGGGGAGCCGTGCTTGAGCAGGCCGTGGCCGCCGAGATCCGGAAGCACCTCGACCCCTTGTCCCCCGGCGACACCCTGCACTTCTGGCGGACAAAGGCCGGCGCAGAGGTCGACTTCATCTTCCATACGAAGGGCGAGCTGCTCGGCGTGGAGGTGAAAGCCTCCACATTACGTGAGCCCGAGCTCTCGCGCTCCGCCCGGAGCTTCATCGAGGGCTACGAGCCCCGTCGCCTCGTCGTGATCAACCTCGCGCTCGACGCACGTGATCGTGTCGGAAAGACCGAGGTGCGCTGGCTGCCCGTCGAGCGGATTGCCGAGCTGTGGACGGAGGCGCCGTCGCCCCCCGGATAGAGTCTCCCCCACATGGAGCCTTCGCACCGCACCAAGGGCCTCTTGCGGCTCACCATGGCCTGCAACGAACGTTGCCCCTTCTGCAACGTGCCGGTGGAGGACTACGCGGAGCCGACGCCGCAGGAAGAAGCCACGATGCGGGAGCTCGAGGCCTTCGTGGCCAGTGGCGAGCAGACGCTCACCATCTCCGGAGGCGAGCCCACGCTCCTTCGCAAGCGGCTGGTGCGCGTGGTCCGCGCGGCGCGAGCCCGTGGCGTGCCCAACGTGGAGGTCCAGACCAACGCGGTGCTGGTGGACGACGACTACGCGCGGGAGCTCGCCGAGGCGGGCGTCACCTCGGCCTTCGTGTCGCTCCTCTCCCACGTGGCCGTCCACCACGACGCCCTCGCGGGGCTCGAGGACGCCTTCGACAAGTGCCTGCGGGGTATAGACGCCTTCCTCGACGCCGGCATCGAGGTGACGCTCAACGTGGTGGTGGCCCGGCGCACGCAGCTCCTGCTCCCCGGCTACGTGCGCTTCGTGGCCCGGCGCCTGCCCCGGGTGAAGAGCATCAGCCTCTCCGCCGTGCAGCCCCACGGGCGGGCCGCGCGCGACGCGGAGCTGCTCCCCGACTACGACCTGCTCGCCCCCAAGGTGCGCGAGGCCCTCGACGTGGCCGACGGCTGCGGTATCCGCGTGCTCAACCCCTACTGCGGGCTCCCCGCCTGCGCCGGCTGGGACGACCACCTCGCTTGGTCGGTAGAGGCCATCGAGGCGCGCCAGGGCGGCTGGCGACCCACCCCGGGCATCGAGAACACCGGCGACAAGATCCACGGCCCGCCCTGCAAACGCTGCACCTTCCGGCCCGTCTGCGGGGGCGCCTGGCGCGCCTACTGGGAGGCGCGGGGGGGCGCGGGGATCCAGCCGCCGTCGGTGCTGGTGGAGCCCTGGGAGGGCAGCGGGCCCGACCAGACGGTGGTGCGTCGCCTCGGCCAGCTGGACGAGCCGGTGGCGGGCGCCACGCCCACGGTGTGGTTCTGGACCGACCGGCTCCAGCCGGGCGACGAGAGCTTGCCCTTCACCCACCTCGCGCTCGAGCTCAACGCGGCGCGCATCGCGGTGGACCAGCTCCGGCTCCTGCGCAACATGGCCGGTCGCCCGGTGCACGTGGGCCTGCGCGTGGGGGGCGACCCGCTCGACCTGGGCGCGATCCTGCACGTGCTCAGCGGGCTCGGCGTGGCCACGGTGGCGCTGATCGGGCCACCCCAGTGGGCGCCGATGGAGATCGCGCTCCGGAGTGCGTTTCCGAGGTTGGACGTGCGGCGGGTGGACCCGCCGGGTCGGGGGTGACGCGGAGGCCGCTATTCGCCGTCGTCGAGGGTCGTCGGGTCGCCGGGGTCGAACCACTCGGGCGGCGACCCGTCGGAGTTCGATTGCGGGCTGGTGACCGCGGTCCGGTACGCGAGGCGGCACAGGAAGCTGGGAGTTGGACCGGAAATCTCGACGGAACCGGTGACGCGGTGAAGAGTCGTCGCGGGGATCCAGTCGGTGACAGGCTTGAAGGACGTGGTGGTGTCCCGCGTGCGGACTCCGTTTCCACTACCCATGAAGGACCTCGCAGGAAGGATAGGTCGAGCGGCCCTGAGCGGCTCGACCCCTCAGCGACCTCCGAGCGGGACGCGGCGCAAGAGTGGCGACGCGATTACTCACCATCGTCGGCCACGCATCGGCCTTCGATGCAGGCCGGGGGCCAAGGACCGCTACACTTGTCGAAGCAGTCGCCCTCCCACTGCGAGATCAGCTCACGGACCTTCGGTGCGCCCTCGGCGTTCACGTACAGGTCACAGCCGAACGGGCACTTGCCGGAGATTCGACGACAGTCGTCCGTATCATCGCAATAGCTGGCGTCTTCGATAGCACCCCATACTTCGCTCTCGGCCGGGCCACAGGCGGTGAGCGTGGCGGCCGCCAGCAACCTCAAGGCCCGGCCGGACGCACGGGCTAGCACGCCGCACCACCAGCGAGGCAATTGTTGTTGCCAGCACCGATATAGTAGCTATCGGAGTTGCGATCCGCGTCGCCAACGAGCGCGTCGTAGTTGCTGACACTCCCGGACCCCCAGTTGCAGCAACCCCAACCCAGGACACACAGACGCTTCATGACGTAATACCTGAAGTAGTTCTCTATCTCGTAGCTGCTGAAGCCCTCGTCCTTGCTATCGCCGTGCGCGAAGTCGGCGGCGTGCACCAGTTCGTGCAGTATCGTCGCGGCGAGATCTGCCGCGACGCAGGCTCGTCCCTTGCGTTTGTCCGAACCCGCAGCGGCGTTCGCGACACCCAGAAGGGACTTGAGTTTCTTCAGGTAGGGGTCGAGCTGGAGCGTCAGCGTGTTGTCGTCGCTCGAATACTTGGCGGCACCGGTAATGGCGTAGCACTCAATCGTCGTGCGGTCCTCCCAGTAGAACACGAAGAACTCCCTTCCCAGCACCTGGTTCGAGAGGTCCCCCATCGCGGATCGCTCGTACACCGCTGCGGCGTCCTCGATCAGGTCGAGGTTCTCAAGCAGTACCGTCCATGCCGCGTTGATCAGCCACTTGTAGTCGTCACACGATGGGCGACGGTCGAAGTACTCCTCCGCCTTGACGTCATCGTCGGCCTGGATCAGCGGTGTCTCGCAGTCACAGTGGGCGTCCACCCGCTCGTAGTCGACGGGGGCCGTCACCGTGGTGAGCGTATAGTCCGAGTCCATGTCGCCGAACTTGAAGGACTCCCCGCGCGCCCCCGCTCGCCCCACGAGCCCCTCCCACGGCGTGGGCCTGCCATTGCGCTGCGGCCGCATCCACGCCTCGCGCACCTCCGCCCAGCCGACCTCCCGCTCGCGGTGGCTGTCGAAGTTGGCCTCGGCCACGATCGCGCCGCGCACCGCGCGATGGAAGCGGAGGTGGGGCTCGGCCGCGCCCACGCCCTACGCCCGCCGCACCGCGACGGCGGTGGACACCGTGGCCTGGCCCGGCGCGGCGCCCGCCGTGCTCTGGCAGAACGCCACCCCGAACTGCACGAACATGTCCGAGCCCGCCGTCACCGTCAGCTCCGAGGTCGTCGTCTCGCCGTTGCTCGTCCGGTAGCTCGCGCCCTCGAGTTTCGACCACGTCGACGGCGCCTGGATGCTCGTCGCCGCCGTGCGCACCGCGAGCTGGCACTGGAAGTTGCCCGACAGGCCCGCGATCACGAAGGCCGCGTTCACCTTGCTCACGTCGATCGCCGGGATCCACCCCGTCACCGCCACGTAGCTGTCGGTGGTGGTGTTGAAGGCCTGCAGCTCCTGCGTCATCGTCCCGACGATCGAGCCGCAGGAGAGGTACGACACCTGCACCTCCACGTCGGCCTGCCCGTCGGTCGGCGCCGTGCCCCCGAGGTAGTAGGAGAAGCCGAAGCGCACGAACATCTTGCCCGCCGTGGTGGCCGCGACGCTCAGCACCGTGGTGTTGGACTCCCCGGCGCCCGTGTAGGGGCCCGCCCCGGAGATCGCCGCCCAGTCGCCCGGGTCGTCGGGGCGCACCAGCGCCACCTGGATCGCCGGCTTCACGTTGAAGGTCGGCGCCGTGCCGCCCAGCTGCACCGACTTGCGCTTGAGCACCATCTTCACGTCGCTCAGCCCGGTCGCCGGCATCCAGTCCGTCACCGGCTCGAACTGCTCGGCGGTGACGGTGGTGCGCACGCGGCGCGTGGTCGGCTGGCCGGTCTTTCCACAACCCATCGGGATCCTCGGGAACGCCATCATCCTACGGCGCGCGCGCGCTGCAAGCCGCGGGCCAGGGGGCCATGGCGGTCGAGACAAATCCTGGCAAGAGCGGCGGTCGCGACGGGGCGGCAACAAGTCCCCCGGATCGACCGGTCCCCAAGCGTTGCTGCCACGCCAACATGCCATTGGGCACACCCTTTGCTACCACCCATCCCATGTTCCTCGTCCTCCTGGCCTGCATCCCACTCGACGTCGACTTCGCCAAGTCCCTCACAGAGGTGAACGGCTGCGCCGACATCAAGATCTACGCGAACAACGCGGAGAGCACCGTCGCGCTCTTCTTCGAGTCGGAGGGCCTCGTGACCGCTGCCTGCGCGGGGGAAAACACCCATGCGTGGGATCTCCCCGAGGCATCGGTGTCGCTCTACGTGCAACAGGGCTCGCGCCTCACCTCGCAGTCCTGCACCGACGTGTACGTGAGCGGCGAGGAGCCCGTCGTCGGCCGGACGTGGACGGCCACGAGCGGTCGCGCAGGCCTCGACCTCGTGCCCGGAGGCGACCCGGACACCTGCCCCGAGGCCCACGCCGAAGCCACGCTCAACCTCACCGGCATCACCTTCACCGCCGACGACTCGGGCGAGGAGGTGACTGTCGACGCGTTCACCATGGAAACCAGCGTTGGCTGGCTTCCGGGCTAGCGCTCCGGCGTGCCCAGGGACGGCCTATGCCCCCCTGGATGCGACAAAGGGGAAACTATGCCACCCGGAACGCGAAACCGGGGACCTCCGAGAACACCCGCTCGACCCACGAGCCGGGCACCCCCTTCGATATTCGGCGTTTGTCCGTATACCAAGGCCCGGGCGAAGGCGCGAATCTACCCGAATGTCGCATCCAGTGGGGCATAGCTCCAAAGCTGTCGCATCCATGGGGGCATAGTTCTGCGAGTGGCGCATCGGAGGGGGACAGGTCCCCCGTCCGGCCTAGAACCCCGCCTGCAAGCGCACGAACAACCCATGCTCCGGCTCGTCCGGCGTGGCCTCGTCCGTCCCGCGCTCGTAGAAGGCGCCGAGCGACACCTTGTCGACGAAGTCGTGGGCGAGTCCGGCGCTGATCGCGTCGTTCGCGTCCTTGTCGGTGGCGCCGTCCGGGTCGAAATGATCGTAGCGGACGAGCAGGTAGCCGTACTTCGGCATCCCCGGCATGAGGGTGGCCGAGTAACCACTGCCCGAGATGTCGCCCTGGCTCCGACCCACGTACTCGCCCCAGAGTGTCAGGTACGGCATCTTGTAGCCCAGCGCGCCCACGTAGGTGAGGATCGCGTCGGCGTCCGGTCCCTGGCCGTTGTAGTTCACGAACGCCGTGATGGGAAGCTTTGACTTGTCTTTCTTGGCGAGCGGGTCGACCGACAGGCGCGCCTGCACCGACTTCCCGGCGTTGACCTCCAACTTGTCGTAGCCCTCCCCATTCATCACGGCGGCACCCCAGGACACCACGCCGCCGGCGTGCTCGCCCGCGAGGTTGACGCCGAGGTCGGCGCTGCCCAGCACCTTCTGGCTGTCGGTGAACACCTTGCCGATCCAGCGCGTGCCGAGGAACTTCTCCTGGTAGGGCACGTAGGGCGTGTCGATCATGCCTGCGCGCACGCTCATGCCCGGCGCCCAGTCCTTCCACTCGAGGTAGGCGTGCTTCAGGAACGCCCGGTACTTGGTGTCGAGCGTGTACTCGGTGCCGGTGCTGTCGACGAGGGCGTCGAAGCGTCCCACGTCGAGGGTCAGGCGGGCAGACAGGCGCTTGCTGATCTTGGCCTTCCCGTACAGGTAGGCACGATCGACGGCGAACTCGTTGTAGCCGTCGCTCCCATCGGTCAGGTCGTAGCCGTAGTGCGTGTAGATGGTGGCGCCGAGCTCCACCTCTGGCTTGGGCTTGTCCTCTGCGAGCGCGAGGTTGGCGAGCAATGAAACGAGCATGAGTCACCCGGTTGAGCCTGGCGACTGTATGGCCGTCCGAGTGACAGGCGCGTGACGACTTCGCTATTTCACCGACACATCCTTTCCGCTGTCCGACCACTCCCAGAAGCTCCCGTCGTAATTGCGCACCGCCGTGTAGCCCTCGTCGGTGAGCATCAAGGCCACCATCGCGGCGCGCACCCCGCCCGTGCAGTAAACGGTGATCGGCGTCTCCGGGTCGGGCGCGATCGGCGTCTGCGGGCCGCGAACGATGGCGATGCCGAGGAAGGTGGTCCACGGGCGGTTGAGGGCGCCCGGGATGTGCCCTCCCCTGGCCTCGCCGTACTTGCGGGCCCCGGCGAACTCCTCGGGCTCGCGCACGTCGAGCAAGATGCCACCGGGATCGTAGAGGCTCTCCATCGTGGCTCGCATCGCCTCGTTGGGCTCGGGCTGGAACTGCCCGAGCGGCGCCGTGGCCGGCATCAGCTCCTTCTCACCTGTCCACTTCTGCATGCCCCCGCGCAGCACGTACACATCGTCGTGACCAAGGTAGGTCAGGTCCCACCAGAGGCGGCCCTCCTCGCCCCAGCCCTTGTCCCAGGCGCCTACCACCAGCACCGGTCGCGACTGGTCGACACCGTTCTGGGCGTAGAACTGGGCCACGCGGGCCGGGTCGCCCAGCTTGCCGCTGAACAGGCCGCCGGTGGTGGCGTCTTTCCAGTTCACGCGGGGGGCGCCGGGGATGTGCCCCTCGGTCATGTAGGCGAAGGCGCCACGCGCATCGAGCACCCGCGCGCCCTCGCCCAGGAGCCGCGCGGCCTCGGAGGGGCTGACGAGGGGACCGGCCACGGCGAGAGCGACGAGGATCAACATCGACCCAGGTTAGCATCGGCACGTGATTGTCACCGCGATCGACCGTCCCACGCTGGCGCGCATCGAGGCCGCGGCGAAGGCGGGCGAGCCGATGCGCCTGTCCGTGTCCATGGAGGCGGTGTCGAAGAGCGCGCGGGCGCTCGGCCTGCGGATCGACGAGCTGGTGCCCTTCTTCCACGCGGTGGACGACCCGGCGCTGCGCCCCTTCCTGGCGCCGGAGGCCCGGGGGAGTCGCGTGGCGGTGAGCGTCGTCATCCCCACCCACCGGCACGCGCCGATCGGCCTCGACGCCTTCGGCCTCCAAGACGTGGAGACCGAGGTGATCGTGCTCGCCAACGGCAGCGCCGACGTGGGCGTGCGCGTGCCCTGGGAAGGTCACGGCGCCACGCGAAACCGGGGCGTGGCGCTGGCTCGCTTCCCCTACGTGTGTTTCAGCGTGGACGACGCGCTGCCGCTCGGCGCGGGTTTCCTACGGACGATGGTCGAGACGCTGGAGACGAGCGGCGCCGACGCGGTGACCGCCCGACAAGTGCCCTGGCCCACCGCCGATCCGGTGACGCGCCTGCGACTGCGCACCTGGACCCCGCCCAGCGAGACCACCCACGCCCCCCTCGACAACGTGTGCGCGCTCTACCGCCGCGAGGCCCTGGAGCGCGATCCCTTCGACCCGGTGCCCATCGCCGAGGACTGGCTCTGGGGACGCCGGCATCGCGTCGGCTACGCGCCAGGCGCGACCATCGCCCACAGCCACCCCCGCGGTTTCCGCGACACCTACGCGCGCACCCGCGACATCCACCGCGAGCGCATCCGCGCCGGGGAAGTGCCGCGCGTGCCCGACGCGGGCTCGCTCCTCCGGGCGATCCCGTCGACCCTGGGTCGCGACATGCCCGGCGCGCTCGGCGAACTTTTCGGCCAGTGGGCCGCCACCCGATAGAGTGCCAAAATGCTCATCGCCGCCCGCATCGCCGTGGGGATCGTGGCCCTGCTCCACGTGCAGTTCCTCGTGCTCGAGATGTTCCTCTGGCAAACGCCGACGGGCTTGAAGATCTTTCGGCAGTCGGCGGAGAACGCCGCGCTGACTGCCGTTCTCGCGAAGAACCAGGGTCTCTACAACGGCTTTCTCGCGGCGGGCCTCGCGTGGGGCATCCTGCTCTCCGTGCAGGGCGCAGCCCACGCCCGCGCGGTGATGTGCTTCTTCCTCGGCTGCGTGATCGTGGCCGGGCTCTACGGGGCCGCCACCGCCGCGAAAAACATCCTCTTCATCCAGGCGATCCCCGCGATCATTGCCCTCGCGCTGGTCCTGGCGGCGTAGCTGCGCGTCCTCCAAGGGCCTACGGTCTAAGGCCTACAGCCTAAGAGAGAATCGCCCTCAAACACCCCACCCCATACACGACGCTCCGCCACGGCGAGATCGACCGCGTGCCCTCGGCGTAGTGGGTCCGCACCGGTCGCTCGGCCACGCTGACGCCCTGGCGAAAGAGCCACGCGAGCACCTGCTGATCGAACACGAAATCGTCAGAGAAGGCCCCCAGGGGCATCGCTCGGAGCAGCTCCGCGCGGAAGGCGCGGGCGCCCGTGTGGAGGTCGGTGTGCCCAGTGCCGAAACGCCAGTTGGCCAGCCCAGTGAGGGCCTGATTGCCGAGACGTCGCCAGGCAGGGATGACGGTGGGGTCGGCCAGGAAACGCGACCCGAGGGCCACCGGCGCCTCGTCGAGCGCGTCGAGCAGCGCGATCACATCGACGGTCGCGTACTGGCCGTCGCCATGGAGCAAGGCCACGCGCTCGGCGCCCGCCTCGAGCGCCGCCGCGTAGCCCGCCTTCTGCGCGGCACCATAGCCTCGGTTCGTCGGGTGACGGATGGCGCGCACGCCATAGGGCAGTCGCATCGCGGGGTCGCTGCCATCGTCGACCACGAAGACCAGGAAACCCGCGGGGATCTCGCCGAGCACGCGGTCCAAGGCCGCCTGCGTGTCGAGCGTCGGGAGCACGAGGGCGTTCATCGGGACACGTCCCGCCAGCGGGCGCGCGCCGTCCACAGCCGCCCCAGCATCGCCCACTCGCCGAGCGACCAGTCACTCGCATCGGCGCGTCGCTCACGCCAGTAGGTGGGGGCGTCGAGGGCGCCCTCCACCATGCCGCGCAGCGCGCTGAGCTGCGCCACGAGGCTCACCTTCTCGCCCGGTCCTCGCCCCACTGCCGCCAGCCCCGCGAAGGCGGCGTAGCGCGCCGCCGTGGCCACCGGCATCGCGGCCAGCGCCGACAAGGGGAGCGAGCGCACGGCGGCGCGCACCCGGTTCCGCTCGATGAGGCGGAGTTTCTCGGGCGATACCCGTCCCCAGGTGGCGCCGAGATGGTGTTCCACCAAGGCCTCCGGCACCGGCCGCACATCCACGCCCCGCCGCAAGAGGCGCAAAGACAGGTCCACGTCCTCCCCGAAGCTCCCGTAGCGCTCGTCGAAGCCGCCGAGGGCGTTCCACGTGGAACGAGCGATGAGCACGGCCGCGCCTGAAAAACCGCCGGGCGCGCCGGGGAGCGAGGTGGCGTCGGGGCCGTTGCGCCCACGCGCCCACACCGCGCCGTCGGGGAAGAAGCCGTGGCCGATGTTGTCGAGGCGGCCGGAGCCGTCGGCCAGCCGGATGCGGGGCTGGTACACGCCTGGTCCCTGCCAGGCCCCAGCCAGCGCCGCGATGCACCCCGGGTCGAGCCGCGTGTCGTCGTTCAACAACAGGATTTCACCTGTTGTTTCGCGCGCCCCGGCGTTGGCGGCGCGGGCGTAGCCCACGTTGGTGTGCAGCTGTAGCGCCGGCGCTCCGGTCACCGGCAGGCGATGGTTGCTCACCACCACCAGCGTCTCGTCGGCCTTGCGACTCTGTCGCGACAGCGACGCGAGGCACTCGTCGAGGAGGCGCCCACCCGCGTGCGTGACGACGACCGCCGAGATCCTCGGCCCTACTGGCACAGCTCCTTGACCTTCTTGCTCGCGTCGAGCGCGCCGTTTCGTGCGAGCTCCACGGGACCGGGCACCGGCGGGTCGCCGCCCTCGTAGAGCGCGCGGTTCTCCGCCGCCGCCGTCTTGAGCTTCGCCGCCGCCTCGCTGGCGCGGCCGCCCGCGGCGATGGCCTGCATGGCGGCGGCACGAGCCACCTGCGCCGAGGTGGGCAGGTCGAGGTAGTCGATGTCACGCGCGCGGGTGACCGCGATCTGCGAGGCCCGCTCGGTGTCGAAGGCGAGGCGATCCGCGCCGTCGATGACCGTGGAGAACTGGTCGCGTCGCTCCTTGAGCGCCTCGCGCCGCGCCTCCACCGATTCACGGCCTGCCTGGGCGGCCGGGTCTTCCGGGTTGGGCTCGGGCAGGTCGCCCGCGCTCGCCAGCGACAGGGGCATCGCGGGCCAGGTCTCGCTGTCGTCGGGGCGTACGACGAGCTGGTAGTGCGCGGCCGACATCACCAGCGCCACCGCAGCCTGGTTGTAGGCCTCGCGCCACGCGCGGAGCCGCTCCACCTCGCGCGCGGCTCGCTCGGCAAGCCGGTCGGCGTCGGCAGCCACGGCCTCGGTGCGCAAGGTGTAGTCGGCCCAGCGAGCCTGCTCCTCGGCCTCCTTGGCGTCGGCGCCGAGACGGCTGGCGCGGGAATAGGCTTCCTGAGCCATCTCCGCCATGTTGTAGGGCTGGGTGGGCGGGGCGCCCTCCACTGCACTGCCGAGCGCGCTGTCGATGCCCTTCGCGGCCTCGGCCCCCGCGTCGGACGCCTTCGCCGCGTCCGCCTCCGCCGCCACCAGCGCCGCGTCGAGGCTGGCCCAGGCCTCGGTCTCCGACTCGTGGGCGGCCTCGCAGGCCTTTCGCGCTTCCCACCAGCCGCAGCTTCCGAGGAGGAACAGGAGTATCGACATCGGACGGATGCTACCTCAACTAGCGTGACGCCTCGCCGCGGCCATGCACCCAGACCGCCCCGGCGCGGCCATCCAGAGTCACCTCCATGCCATCGCGAAGGATCGCGGTCGCACCCCGCACGTTGGCGACCGCCGGCAGCCGGTACTCCCGCGCAACAACAGCGCCGTGGGACAGCATGCTGCCGAGCTCGACGACGAGGCCCGCGGCGCGCGCGAAGAGCGGTGTCCACTGCGGGTCGGTCGACGGCGCCACGAGGATCTCGCCGGCGACGAGTCGGTGACCCTCCGCCGGGTCGTGCAGGACCCGAACTCGACCGCGAGCCACCCCGGGCGACACACCCAGCCCGTCGAGTCGCGCTCCGGCGCGGGGCACCGGCACCGACTCGTCGCCACGCAGGAAGTCGGGAGGGCTGGCCGCTGGGGGATCGGCCTCGCGGGCGCGAGCCGTCGCCAGGATCTCGTCGCGAGGCAGGCCGAGCTCTCCACGCTCGAGGAACCTGATGCGGGCCGCGTCGCCGGGGAAAATCGATTCGCCGAGGATGAGCAGCCGTCGCTTGAGTGACCAGAGAATGCGGTCGAGCTCGTAGCGCTGCTCCTCTCGGAGAGCGAGGTAGGCGCGGGCCAGGCCGACAGCGCCGCGCAGGAAGGGGCCGAGCTCTCGCATCCGCCCCTCGGCCACGCGATCGTCCACCGCCGCGAGGGGACGGGCGCGCGCCAGCTCGGCGAGTCGCAGGACGGTGGCCGGCTGTTCCGCCCAACGGGAAGAGAAAAGTTCCCAGCTCGCGTCCGAGCGGTGACCATGTCGCGACAAGAACTCATCGATGGTGACGGGCGTGAGGAGGGCGAGCTCCGCGTTGATGCGCGAGGTGACGCTCCGCCCCGGGGGGGCGAGGAGCAAGTTCCGGTCGGCCTCGTCGAGGTTGCCCTCGGTCCATTGCCACCACAAGTTCGCGAAGAGCAGCGAGGTGATGTGGACCTTCACGTAGTCACGGAGGATCGGGTCGGCGGTGGCGATCGCCTCGGCGGGCGCGGCGGCATCGAGCACCGCCAGCCGCGACGGCAGACCGGCAGCGAACTCGCGCCAGGCGAGGTGATTGGTGAACGGGTTCCACCGGAAGCGTTGCCAGCGTTTCTCGCGCGCCGTGGTGGCGAGGATCGATCGGTACACGCGCAGATCGGCCGGCGCGGCCGCGCGTTTCACCCAGGCCTCCACCTCGTCCGGCGGGACGAACTCGAGCATGAAACGAGGGGGCGGGAACCCGGGCCACTTGAAGGCGAGGTGACGAAACACCGTGGCGTTGAGGTAGGGATGGCCGCGCACCACGCGCAGCGGCGGGTCGCCCCCGAGGAAACGCGCGCTCGTCTCGGGGTAGTCGATGAAGTGGCGGAGCACCGGCTCGAGCACGCTCCAGCCGAGGGGCGTGGTCCCGTGGGGGAAACGTTCCCCGATGAAACGGCGTGTCCACAACACGGCGCCCCCCCGGGGGAGCCGTGCGGCCGTGGTGATGGGTCGCGACTGGAGCACCACGAAGCGCCCGCCGCGATCGAAGGCCCACTCCACGTCCTGCGGCCCGCCGAGCAAGCTCTCGGCACGCAAGCCGAGCCGGGCGAGCGCCAGCAAGTCGGGCTCGGCGAGCTTTCGCGCGTGGGGCGCCTCCACGCGGCGCTGCACGAGTCCCCCGGGGCCCACGCCGGTCTCCTCGACCTGGGTGGCAATGTCCTCGTGCAAGCGCTCCAGGCGCACGCGGGCGAGCACGCGCTGCACGGGGCGCGGTGTCTGGCGAGGACGTCGCAAGCGGTATCGATCCGGGACCACCGTGCCGCTCACCAGCCCTTCGCCGAGCCCCCAGGCAGCCTCGACCACCATCTCCCGCCAGGAGCCCGACACCGGGTCGATGGTGAACATCACGCCGGCGCAACGGGCGTCGACCATCGACTGCACCAGCACCGCCATCGACGCGATCCGCGAGGAACCACGGTAGCTCTGGGCGCCCGCGGCGCTGGCCCACACCGCGCGCACCGCGTCGGCGAGACCGCTCGGCAACACCCCGAGCACGCTGGCGTACTGTCCCGCGAAGCTGTGTTCCTTGCCGTCCTCCCCCAGCGCGCTCGAGCGAACCGCCATCACCGGCGCCGGTGCAAGCAGCGGGAAGGGAATGGTCGCCACGCGGAGCCGTGCCGCGATGTCGGGGTCGTCGGGACGCAGGTTGTTTGCGGCCAGCACGGTGTCGAGGGCATCGACCGGGAGCACCCAGGACTCGGGCACCGGCAGGCCCCTGTCCAGCAGCCGTCGCAGGGCGCCGGCCTTGCCGCCGATCCGCTCGGCCGGGGCAGTGGCGAGGGGGAGCAACACCTAGAAGTCGTCGCCCTTGCCCTTGCCTTCTCCCGATGGGGGTGGCGCCTGCTTCTTGAGGTTGATCCGCAGACCGTCGACGGGGCTCTCGCCGACGGTCACCGGGTAGCGCTCGGCCCGTCCCTGCGGATCCTGGGGCCCGGGCTTGCCGTCGCCGTCCTCGTCGATGGCGGCCTCGACGTACACCTTGCCGGTGCCCTGGGGCACGGCGAGCACGAAGTCTCCCGGCCGGGGAAGGCGTATGCTCGCCACGATGCCGGGCTGCGAGCCGTGACGCGAGTGATCGCCGTCGAAGGCGTCGATGCGAACTTCGCCGCGACTGTAGGCGTCAAAGCTCACCTTGCCGCGCACCTCCACGGTGGGACCGGCGGCGGCCCCGGGCGAACCGGGCGTGCCCGGCTTCGGCTCTTCGGGGATCCCCGGGGCCGGTTGGCCCGGCATGCCCGGCTGCACCGCCACCTGGCCCGGGGGCGGCTCGTTGGGATTTCCCGGCTTCGGCGGCTCCGGCACCCCAGGCTGGGGAGTGCCCGCGTCGCCCGGCGCGGGACCGGCAGCTTCGCCCGGCCGGGGGGCACCCGCGGGCGCGGGGGCCGGCTCGTCCGGGACACCCTCGCCGTGGGGCGGCGCGTCGGCAGGGCCGGGCGTGGCCGCGCCGCCGCCGGGGGTCGGTTGTCCAGCCGCTTCGCGAGCCCCGGCGACGATAGGATCTTCGCCGCAACCGGCCAACAGGCCGAGGAGCGTGGCGAGCGCTACAAGCCCAAGTCTCATGCTCCGGTACTATATCTGCCACATGACACGACTCCTGGGCATGGTCGCGGGTGCTTTCCGCGTGGTCCTCACCCCGCAGATCTCCCTGATGGTCACGAAGGTCTACATCCCCTTCCTGTTTCCGCTTACCTTCTTCATCGCGATGGCCGCCTTGGCCACCGACGAGCTGATCGGGATGAAGGCAGGCTTTTTGCCCGCACCGGTAAACTTCTACGTGGCGGCAGGCTTCTTCGTGGCCGGCCTCCTCGTGCTTGGCATCACCTACGCCGAGCTGGTCTTCGAAGGGGCCGGGAGCCCCTCGCCCACCGCCGGACGCACCACGCGGCTCGTCCGCAGCGGAATCTACCAGTACTGCAGGAATCCCTCGGTGCACGGTAAGCTCCTGGGCTTTCTGGCCGTGGGGATCGCGCTCAACTCCACCGCTTTCGTCTTCATTCTCGCGCCGCTCCTGCTCGCGGGGAGCCTCTACGAGAAAGTGTGGCGCCAGGAGCCGCAGCTCGTAGACATCTTCGGCGATGAGTACGTGAAGTACCAGAATGAAGTACCACTTTTCATTCCGTGGGGCCTGATTGGCCTCAAGTCGCCCTTCCGCTCGCTATAATCACGCCCCCAACAGGTCACGGAGTACTCGTGGACATCACTCTTCTCAACCCGCCCGAGCAGCTGCGCGTGTGGGCCGGCATTCCAAAGGCAATGGCCTATGGTGTGTACTGCTTCCCGCCCCTTGGCCTGATGTACATTCAGGCCGCTGTCGAAAAACGTTCCAAGTACAAGGCTGAGATCTTCGACCCGGTGGTCGACGACCTCGACTACCCCGAGTTCGAGGCGCAGCTCAAGCGCTATCCGCTCGACCTCGTGGGCATCAGCACCTACACGCACTCCCTGCCCGACGTGCAGATGACGGTCAACACGGTGCGTAAGCTCAACCCGAACGCCAAGATCGTGCTCGGCGGGCCGCACTGCTCGATGTTCCCCGACTACGCCATCCAGGTGCAGGGCGCCGACGCGATCCTCACCGGCGACGGCGAAGACGCCTTCCTCGAGATGGTGCAGAACTACGACGCCGGGAAGTCCTGGGAGGGCATCGACGGCCTGTGGTTCAAGCAAGACGGCCAGATCGTCAAGAACAAGGAGCGTAAGAGCACCAAGTCGCTCGACGCCTACCCCTGGCCCGACCGCAGCCGCACGCGCTTCCGGGAGTACTACCTCCCCGGATGCAAGCAGCCGCTCAACACCACGGCGATCACCAGCCGCGGCTGCCCGCACTCCTGCCCCTTCTGCCTCACCTACAAGAAGCAGTACCGGATGCGGGACATCGACAACATCCTCGACGAGGTCGAACACTGCGTGAGCCTCGGCATCACCGAGGTGCACTTCATCGACGACTTGTTCACCCCGAACAGCCAGTGGGCGATGAAGTTCTGCGACGGCATCGAGCGCCGGAGCCTCAAGTTCAACTGGGGCTACAAGACCACGATCGCCGGCACCACCCGCGAGCAGATCCGCCGTTGCGGCGAGACCGGTTGCACGAAGATCCACTTCGGCGTCGAGTCCACCAACAACGAGGGCCTCGACGTGTGGGGCAAGCACTGCGACACCGACGACGTGCACCGCGTGTTCAAGTGGTGCCGCGAGGAAGACGTGCGCAGCGTGGCGTACATCATGCTCGGTGGCCCGCACGAGCGCTCCATGGAAGGCGCGGTCAAGAACATCGAGGAAATGATCAAGCTCGACGCCGACTACGCCGTGTTCGCGATCTTCTCGCCCTACCCGGGCACCGAGAGCTTCGAGGATGGCGCCAAGAAGGGGCTTTTCGCCGCCGACTGCTGGGACCGTCTGATGAAGGATCCCCTCTGCGGCGTGGAAGTGCCGGCCTGCTGGGAAGAGCACCTTTCCAAGGCTCAGATCCTCGAGCTGCTCAAGATCGCGCATCGCAAGTTCTACTTGCGGCCCCGCTTCGTGGCGCGCACCGCCGCCAGCGTGGCCAGCACGGCCGAGATGAAGCGCATGATCCAGGGCGGGCTCTCGATCTTCAAGCTCGAGCTGCTCAACGACAAGAGCCGCACGGCGCCGGTCTAGGCGCGAGCGCCGCCGCGGGGCGATAGGTGAGGCTGATGCTGAGCAGCTTCACCGTCTCCGGCTTCCGTTGCCTCGGGAACCTGGCGGTGCCCCTCCGCCGGGTGAACTTGGTCACGGGGCGCAACGGCGCCGGCCAGACGACGCTGCTGGAAGCCCTGCGCCTCTACGCCGACGCGGGAGCATGGGAAACACTCATCGAGGTGATGCAGGAGCGCGGCGAGCATCGAGCTGGCCGGGACCCCTGGGAGGCCGCCAAGACGTTTCTTGTCGGTCACGTCGAGACGGCCGGAGGCCTCACCCGCGGGCGGGGTCCCGGCCGCTGCGGATTCGAGTCCCCCGAATTCGGCAAGCGAGAATTGTTCCTGGGCTGGTCGGCAAACGGGAAGTTCAACCCTGCGCTCAACCGGCCGGCAAACGCCAGCGCGGTCCACGCCTACAGCACGAGCAACCTCAGGGACGGTCCGGGCAAGCCCGATGGCGTGTCTGACCAGATCGTGCAGGTTCACTCGGCAGGTGGATGGCAGGGGGGCCAGCGTCCCGAGCCGGTCTTTCCGCTACGGGTGGTGCCGCTCATCGGTCTTGCCAGCGAACGGTTGTTCGAGCTCTGGGGCGGCGTCGAGTTCACGGACGCCGAGAAGTCGGTGCTCGAGGCGATGCGGGCGCTGGTGCCCGACGTAGAGCGCGCCAGTTTCCGCCAGCGTGAGGACCGCGCGGCGTCATTCCCAGCCGTGAAGCTGAAGGGGACCGATGGCGCCGTACCAATGGCGGCCCTGGGGGAGGGTGTGCAGCGAGTATTCGCCTTGCTGTGCGCGGTCTGGGGGGCCAAGGGTGGCATGCTACTCGTAGACGAGATTGACACCGGGTTGCACTTCCGCGTTCAAGAGCACGTCTGGCGGGCGGTTCTCGACGCCGCCGCAGCCGCCGACGTACAGGTCGTCGCGACGACGCATAGTGCCGATGCGGTGCGGGCACTTGCGCGGGCGGCGGGCGGCCGGGAGAGCGAGGCCCAGGTGGTGAGGCTCGACTCCAGCGGCGGTCGCCGGTCGGCCCACGTGTTCGCCGACGCCACCGCATTCGAGATGGTGCTGGGCGACGAACTCGAGGTCCGCTGATGTTGGCGCGGTGGGTGTTCGAGGCGGAGGATGACAAGCATCTGGTGGGCCAACTGGCTCGCGCGCTTCGCGTCGGCGAACTCCCTTCCGAGCCGCACGTCCTCGGTGGCAACGACACGGAGAAAATCGACATCCAACTCCGCCAGGAGTGGAGGCGAATTGTGTTCGTCCTCGACGCCGATCACCCGCCCAACGGCGGGGTGAAGTCCACGTGGCGTCGTCTCCAGAGCGCGTTCTCTTTGCACAACCATGCCTTGCCCGACGAGCTTCCTCCTTCGGGACTGGTGCACTCGCTGCACGATGGGCGTAGCGTCGCGGCCTGGATCTTCCCCGACAACGTCAACGACGGCGCGATGGAGGAGTTCGTCACGCGCTACCTCCTGCCCGACGGCGACTCGCTCCTCGCCCATGCCCGCGATGTCGTCGCCAAACTCCAGGCCAATCGAGATGGACAGCCGCGTCGCGAGCCAGCCGCACGGTTCTCCGAGAGGTCAAGCGAGAAGGCAGTGGTTCGAAGTTGGCTCGCCTGGCAAAAGCGGCCAGGCCTGCCGCCGGGACTCGCCATCAGGGAGAGCGCCCTGCGGGTAGACCGCGACCGCATCGGGGTGTTCGCGGCGTGGCTCGGGCGCGCCCTCGCCGACGAGGTCACGCCCACCGGCTAGCCGCGCGCTGCCCGCCGCGACGCGACCCACGCGAGCTCCTGGTCGAGGAAGGAGCAGGGCGTGCGTCCCGCTTGCGCCTTCGCACGCATCTCACGACGAGCCGTCGCGATATCGAGCTGGTTCGCACTCGCGTACACCTCCACCGCGAGACGGCCGAGCCTAAGGCACAGCGCGATGTTCTCCTCGGGACTGCGAAGGAGCGCCTTGCGACGCTCCTGATCCGCGATGTCGTCGATCACACGCATCCTGTTGAGTGTACGCGCCACGGCGCGCGCGGGGAAGGGCTGAACCCGGGCCAAGCTTCCGCGTGCGGAAAGGAACGATTCCGTGATACGGTAAGGACGTGAGCAAGATCACGTCCAAGCTGCAGGTCACCGTGCCCAAGCTGCTCGCGGAGCAGTACGGCCTCGCCCCCGGAAGCGAGGTGGTGTTCGAGCCCATGGGCCCGGTGATCGTGTTGCGCCCGGTCACGCCTCGGGCCCCGCTCACGCTGGAGGAACGGCTGTCGCTGTTCGACGCCGCTTCCGAGCGGGTGCGCGCTCGCCCATCCGCGCCTGCGAGAAGCGACCGGGGATGGACGCGCGAGGAGCTCTACGACCGTGTTCCTCGTTGACAGCAACGTCGTCGTCTACCGGTTCGACACGGCCTTCCCCGGGAAGCAGGCTGCGGCCGAGGCGCTGATTCGCGCCGGCATTGCCTCCGGCGAGCTGCGACTCCCGTACCAGGCCCTGGTGGAATCCATGGCGGCGCTCACCAGGCCGCGGCGCGACGGGTCACCCGCCATCTTGCCCGCCGACGCGGCCGCGCGAGAGCTCGAAGAGCTGAGCCTCTCCGCCACCGTGCTCTACCCCGATGAGCGCGTGTTCCACACCGCGCTGCGGGGCGCCCTCGCCTACCAGTTACCCTGGTTCGACGCCCTGGTCTGGGCGGTGGCTGATCGGCACGGCATCCCCACGCTCTACACGGAAGACTTCGGCGCGGGGCGTATCTACGGCCGCACCCGGGTGGTCAACCCCTTCGCGCCCTCGCCGACACGATAGCGGCCCCCCATGGACGCCCAGGCCCTCGCCGATCGCCACGGTGCTCGGAACTACCACCCGCTCCCGGTCACGCTGGTGCGCGCCGAGGGCGCCTACGCCTGGGACAGCGAGGGCAAACGTTACCTCGACATGCTCAGCGCCTACTCGGCGGTGAACCAGGGCCATCTGCACCCGCGTATTGTCGCGGCCGCCGTGTCGCAGTTGGGCAAGGTGGCGCTCACCTCGCGCGCATTCCACAGCGAGCCGCTCGGTCCCTTCCTCGCCAAGCTCTCGGCGGTGTCGGGCTTCTCCCGCGTGTTGCCGATGAACACCGGCGCCGAGGCCGTGGAAACGGCCATCAAGGCGGCGCGGAAGTGGGCGTACCTGGTGAAGGGCGTGCCCGTCGACCAGGCCGAGATCATCGTGGCCGACGGGAACTTCCACGGTCGAACCACGACCATCGTCTCGTTCAGCACCGAGGAGCAGTACCGGATGGGCTTCGGGCCCTTCACGCCCGGCTTCGCCAACGTGCCCTTCGGCGACGCCGACTGGCTCGAGGCCCTGGTGAGCGAGCGCACCGCCGCCGTGCTCCTCGAGCCGATCCAGGGCGAGGGCGGCGTGATCCTGC
>SXGU01020687.1_pt1 | contig 48236 bp, 40 predicted proteins | sample 3174531 | NCBI WGS metagenome assembly SXGU01 (sample SAMN11356863, study PRJNA531348) | freshwater metagenome | isolation source: freshwater sample F1-140 | place: China: Fuxian Lake, Yuxi | collected 2017-12-25 | reverse complement strand
GCCGAGCTATCGGGCCGAGCAGGCCAAGAACCGACGAGCGAAGACCGCCACCGAGACGACGTCCTGACGGGTGCCAATGGGCGGGTGGTCAAAGCGGAGAAGTAACTGTCGCCAACGGGAAGAGAAACTGTCGCCAATCACGCGCGGCATAGTTGGCGTGCGGGGAACCGATCGAACCCGGCGCGGTCGAGAAGGCGAGGTTCGGGTCGTCGAGCGAAGTGACCTGCGGGTAGCGTGCCGCGACTGCCGCCGCGGCGGCCCGCATCTGGTCGAGCGTCGGGTTCCGTTCGAGAACCACCCGGACCACGTCCTCGGCTCGCAGTGTGGTAATCCCATCGAAAGGATGCGTTGCATGAAGTGGGGTATGTCCCGGCTGGAGTCCGGCGTCGAACTCCGCCACGCGGTGCGCCGCTTGAATGACGGTCGGGTGACGGGTCGGCACCGGGGGCATGTCCAGTTGGCCCGGACCCGCGCCCTGGACCGGCGCGAAGATAGGGGGGCCGGGCGGACCAGCCCGCACCGCGCACCCGCACAAGGCTATGCAGGTTGCCGTGGCGAGGGCCGCGATCCGGGTCATCGACGCGGTCATGGAGCCGACTCCGCGGAAGCGGGACATCGGTTTAATCGGCAGAACCAGAAGTGTTCATCGAGGAAAACTGTGGAGGCGAGCAATGCGCGGAAAATCAGGTGGAGTGCGGTCCAGATTTGGAGCTGAAACGCCTCCGCGATTGTGGAAGCCGGTCATCGGACCCGCGTTGGCCGCGGGCGTGCCGTTCAGCCTTCATCCTCCTCGCCCCACATCGGCACCCGTTGTCGCCGGTGCCGAGACAGCGGCCGCCTTGTTGCTCCGCCCCGTCCTTGGATGTCCGGCCAAACGCGCAGAGGAGGACGCCGGCCCCCGCTGCTCCGGCTAAGAATGAACTCGCCCGTTCCGGTGAGCAGGTTCCGCGACACACCGGCGAACGACCCCGCAACCGCCGCACAGGGGCCATTGGTCGGCAGACAACCCCTCACGCGGGCGAACAATGTCCCGGCGAACCATCAGTTGACTCGTGCTGAGGATGGAGTCAACGGACAGCCCTTCACGGCACTCTGCTCCTCGCTGGGACGGCCACGATTCCGCCGTACCGCTTCAACGCCGCGGGGTCGGGCACGAATCGGGCGACGATTCCGTGTTTGAGCGCGGAGAGCAGCAACTCCTCCAACAGGTTGCCCGACTCGCACGGCGCCTGACAGCATGGGCAGTGGCCGGGCGCTGTGTCCAGCGCCTTGCTGATCGTCCACTGGCAGATCGTACATCGGGACACCGTTTCCCGCAGGTCGGGCCCGAAGACGAGGTAGCCGTGCCCGCTGGGCGCGATCCGTCCGTTCTGGACTGCCTCCAACACCGCCGTAGCGCCGCCAATCACGGCACCTTCTCGGAGCAACTCCCAGAAATCGGGGGCGACCGTTTCTTCGTCCTCGGCGAACACTTCGGCGGCGAGCGACCGGACTCTCTCTTCCACCTGCGACTCACCCTCATACCAGGACTCAGGCACCTCGCGGACGACCCGCTCCGCCAGGCGAGGCGGGAGCGCGGACCGGAGTTGTTCGAGGACCTCGTGTTCCCCCAGCAGGATCAGCGCGGCGTAGTGGCTCTCGTCCCAGATTTTCTCCAAAGCGCGCACCAGATCCTTGCGGTAGTGCAGGATGCGATCCTCGCGGTGACGGGCGATGGTGGCCTGCTCGTACCCGTACCGCTCGCCCGACGAGTGCTGGTGTTTCGGCACAACCTCGTCGAACTCGACCAGCAGTCGCGCCACGGCGGGAGTCGTCGCGTACACCCGGCTGCGGTGAGTGTCGGTGTGGACCGCCAGGTATTCCCGCCGCCGGTGGAGGGCGGACAGCAGCGGGACGAGGTAAGGAGAGCGGTCGAGGACGAGGTCGGGTTCGACCGGAACGTCCAGCGCGACGGTGTGGAATAAACCCCGCCGCGTGGAGCTGAACGCCGCCGCCCAGCGGGCGCCGGTTTCCCGGAGCGCCGCGATGCCGTGGCGGACCGCGGACAGGTTCTCGTCCAATTCTTGCCGGGCTTCGTCGTCCCCGGCGGCGGCCTTCTTCAGCGCGTCCGCTTTGTCCCGGAACGGCGCTTCCCAGTCGGCGCGGAACCCGTCAACGCCGCCGATCGCGGCGTAACAACTGAGAACCCAACCGGTGCCAGCGGATGGGTCGAGCAGCGGTTGCAGGTCGGTGAGCGTGCGTGCGGTCATCGCATCCTCGCAGTTCTGGTGGTGGGAACGGGTCTGGTGCGAGTGGTCACGCGGACCGGGAGGCGAGCGCACGGACCTTGGCCGTGAGCCGGCGGAGGACAGTCTCCTCATCCCGCAGTTGTTGGGGAGCGTCTGGCCGCCGGCACTCGCTGTGGACATCGGCCAGTTCCCATTCCAGGATGCCCAACAACTCGGTGTGTTCTTCCTCGGTGAGGGTCAAGGTGTACTCGGCAGTCGTCGCGGCCATCACGATTCTCGGGGTTGGGGGTTTGGAGAAAACGGGCCGGTCACCTGACCGGCCTCACCGCGTTTATCAGGCGGTGGGCGTGACGGTGAGGATGCCATCCTCCACCGTCACCTCGACGTCCTTCGGGTCCACGCCCGGCACGTCGGCTTTCACCACGATCTCCTTGTCCGTCTCTTCGAGGTCCACTCGCGACGCCCGCACAAGGCTGTTCTTGGCCTCCGCTCCGAAAAACCGGTCGAACACGTCATCCATCTCCTTGCGGAACGGGTCGAGGACTCCGAACGCGGGGCGCCAGGGGGGTGAGTGCGGCTGACATGGTACTCTCCTCTTGTAGCCCAATGGGTGATGGCCCTGTTCGTGGGCTTGGACCGTGGCCGCGCCCGTGGGCCGGGTAGATTGGGGCGAAGCATCAACCGTGCCGCATGGGGGGAATTCTCGGTCTGCAGTAGTGGGGAACCGAGGGATGACGGAGGTTGAGCGGGCCGGTGTAAACTGGCGCCTGTGTCAGCCCGTGACCCGCGCCAGCCGGCGCCGAATCCGGTTCGCTCGTCTCACTCTGGCGGTGTAGGCGATTGCCACCAGGACGCGGAACACGGTGTTACCGTCCGTGTGCCAAGACTCGCTGCGTGTCACCTCCAGGCCGACCATGCGCCGGGTCGGGTTCAGAACGGACGCCACCGCCTGGCACACGGCGTCGCGCCAACTCTTCGCTGACACGCCGACCACCACGACGGTCTGAACCGTGGGCAATTCGCGGGTCTGGATGAAGACGATCATGGGAACCTCGTCGGTTCGGGATCCGCTATTTGGCCAGCAGGTGCTACACCCGGCATCGTCACAGCGGGAGCCAAATTCACCAACTTGCAAAGGACGTGCCGTGAAGGGGGTGCCGATTCCCGAGTTGTGGTGCGACCGCGAATCGCCCAACGGTTCGCGAATCGGTCGCATGTGGTGTGCCCACGCGAGTGTGCCGCATCCGCACAGTTGACTCTTCCCTGCCTAACTGCGAAACTGTCGTCTGATGATCTGTGGCCAACCTCCCTCCGCCGACCGGGCGGTGCCGCATCCGGTTCGGTGTACGCAATGATGCTCATTCCACCCGACCGACTCGCAGAGATCCTGAACGTCGCCGAAGACGGGATCGTCGTGGTCAACGCACGGCACGAGGTCGTCCTGTCCCAGCGCGGGGCCGCGAAGGTCTTCGGCTATGACCCGGCCGAGGTACTCAGCAGGCCGCTCGACCTTCTTCTCCCCGAACGGTACCGACCACGCCCGGCAGGTGAACGAGTTCGCCACGGGACCGGCGACAATCTGTTGCTCACCGCCATCGTCCGCGACGCCGAGGACCGCAAGAAGTACGAGGATGCGTTGGTGTGGCTGAACCAGGATCTGGAGGAGCGGGTGAAGGTGCGGACGGCCGAGTTAGCGGAACGAAATCTGCAACTAACGCAGAAGCCCGAAGAGAACGAGATGTTCGTGTACAGCATCTCGCACGACCTGCGATCCCCGCTGGTCAACCGGGAAGGGTTCAGCGAGGAGTTGGGGACCGCGGCTCAAGACCTCCGGGCGGTCTTCCAGGACGAGCGGATTCCGCCTGAGGTGCGCCGGCGGGTGTACGAACTGGTCGACGGCGACGTGCGCGTATCGATCGAGTTTGTGCGCACGACTGGGAATCGAGCTGCCGATCACGCGGAACCAACACAGTTCCTGGCGATCGTCAAACTTCCGGCCCCTCCCGTCGGGCCGTCGACCATGGGCGGGCAGCAACCATGACCGCGGCGCACCCCGAGACGATCCTGATTGTGGATGACGACGCGGGCGTCGCCCGGCTCCAGCAGCGGTGGCTCGAGATGGCCGGGTACACCGCGGTCGTCGCCACGACCGGCGACGAGGCGCTCGCGTGCGTCCGCGCCCAGGGCATCGACCTCCTGCTCCTCGACTTCCGCCTGTCTGGGATCGAGGACGGGCTGGAGTTTTACGCCCGGCTGCAGGGCGAGGGACACACCCAGCCGGTCATCCTGGTAACTGGCTACGCCGACGACGCGACCATCGTCCGGGCACTGCGGGCCGGCGTGCGGGACTACATCTTCAAGTCGGTCGAGTACCTCGACTACCTGCCAGAAGCGTGCAGGCGGGTTCTGGACCAGGTGCGGGTGGAGCGAGAACGCGAGAAGGCGCAGGCCGACCTGAGAACCAGGACGGAGGAACTGCGGGCGACGACTCAACAGTTGTGGCAGGCGGCACGGCTGGCCGGAGTCGGGGAACTGGCCGCAAGCATCGCCCACGAACTGAACAACCCACTCGCAACGGTCAGCCTCCGGATTGAGGGGGTGTTGGCGAAGACACCGTCGGACGACCCCCGCTACAAGGCGTTGGAGATCGTGCAGCAGGAGGTGGAACGGATGGCCGGGTTGGTGTCCAACCTGCTCCAGTTCAGCCGCGCCGGCCGCGACCAGGTATCCACCGTGGACGTGTGTGAGGAGATCACCAAGACGATCGAGTTGACCGAGCACCACATGCGGGAGCGTCGGGTCCGGGTGGAGCTGACGTTCGTCCCCGGCGTGCCCACGCTCGTCGTCGACCGGCAACATCTCCGGCAGGTGTTCCTGAACCTGTTCACCAACGCCGCCGACGCCATGCCCGGCGGCGGGCGGTTGACCGTCTGGGTACAGCCCGCGCAACTGCCCGGCGGGGTGCCGGCGGTGGCGATTGAGGTGGCCGACACCGGGGCCGGCATCACGCCCGAGCAGATGATCCACCTCACCGAACCATTCTTCACCACCAAGGAAGAGGGTAAGGGCACTGGGCTGGGGCTGGCCATCTGCCGACGTATCGTGCATCAGCACCACGGCACGCTCGAGTTTGAGAGTACGGTTGGTGTGGGAACGACCGTCCGCGTCACCCTGCCCGTTCGCCCGGACCCCAACGTGACCGGTTTGCGTATCGAACCACCGTCACCCCTGTGATCCCCGCCACGTCCACGCCCCTACCGCGTTCTTCCAGTTCCGACTGAACCATAACACGTCGGGGTCAGTCGTTCCAATCGTTGGGCAGTCCCACGAGCGCAGGTTTCGGAGCGGGTGTCTGGGCGACCGGGAGGGACGCCTTCACGGTGACGACCGGGCACGGGGCTTTCCGCATGACCCCCTCGGCCACGCTCCCCATCAGGAACCGCCCCAGCCCGCTGCGGCCGTGGGTGCCGAGCACAATCAGGTCGGCCTTTAGGGCGCTTGCCAGCAGGACGATCTCGGGCGTTACGTCGCCCCGGAGCAACGTATGGGTTACCCGCACACCGGGGACGCTGGGATTCATCTGTTCCAATCGAGCCATCATCTGTTCGGTCTCAAAGGCAGGTGTTTCGAACACCACCCCTTCGCCCGCCGCGATGATTGGTGGCGGCGAGACGTGACAGACGATCAGTTCCGCGCTGTAATCCCGGGCGAGTGAGCAGGCGAGTTCAAATGCCGGGCGGGACGCGTCGGAGTAATCGGTCGGGTGGAGAATCTTGTGGATTGAGAACACGGATCAACCTCCCAGAAAGAGTGGCATGCAGTTGGCCAGAGAGCAGATCTCAATTGCACATCTGGCAAACCGGGTGCCAATACTCGCGCTCGCGTGCGCGGCTTCGCGGGCAGAGCCCGCTGAGTTCGTTCCGCCGCTGACCTCTGAATCGTGTTAATCATCAAGATTCATTGGTTTGTCCGAAATGACCGCGTGAGCAACCCCAGAGTGGCCGTGTGCCAGATTGTTTCACACCGGTCTGGACCGCTGAGCGGAAGCGGCACACTGGAGATCCCGCCCTTGCGTTTTGGTGAGCGAAAGCACTGGCACGGTCGTTGCTGCTTGCTCCTTCGCTGACTCGCATCCACGCCAACCAGCGGGAGACTCCCACGCTGGCGATTCGTATCGTCCTACACCCGACCGATTTCTTCGAGTCGTCGGCCGCTGCATTTCGGCTCGCTTGTTCACGCGCCCGGGATTACGGCGCGGACCTGATCGTTCTCCACACATTTCCCCCGCTGGTCACGCTCGAAGTCGTCACCACCCGACGGCTGAATGGTGGACTGGAGACATAGCGGTTGTGTCCTGTGGTGGCCGGCTCGATCTGGTTTGGGACGACCTGCCGGCCAATCACGCGCCGGTCCTCTTGGTCGTCAGCTCGGAGGATGGAATGGCTTCTGCTGGAACCGCGATGCATTGGGTCGACTCCTCTCCCTGAAGGACCTGGCTGTGGTCCCGGGAGCGAACGTCCTCGGCGCAGCACCGGGCGGTTGCGAGCAAGGGCGTTTGAGGATTGTGGAGGAAAATGAGGGTGTCGAAGACGACTCGCCTGGAACGAACAAACCCCTGATTTCTCAGGGGTTTGAGAGCAAGCGAGGACTGCTGAAGACAGTTGAAGCGGAGAGGGCGGGATTCGAACCCGCGGTGGGGTTTTACCCCCACGCCGCTTTAGCAAAGCGGTGCTTTCGACCACTCAGCCACCTCTCCGAGACGCTCGACCATCAAGCGCGCCTATGACACCCGGTAGTTGTAGAAACTACGGGCCGTCACATCCAAAAGCGATTCTACCGCGCACAGGTTGACTGGCAAGCCGGACAAGCCGCGTCCCGACTTCCGTCCTCCCGACACGGCCCTTATTTGCTTGGCTCGTGAAACACGAGTTGTTCACCTCAGACGGAAGTTGGGTCAAGTCGGGAGTTGCGAAAGCATGTCCGTGGGAATCCGGTGTCACCGCTCTGGCGGGGGCGGCCACCGGTTGTCGGCCGCGGCGCGGACCTCTTCGACCAACACGATCGACACCGCGTCGATTAGACCCGCGAGCGCGGCGCGGTCGGGGAACCTGCGTTCCGCTTCCCACTGGTACGGCGCGACCGGGCGTTGTCGGTGCTCCTCTGTTGCCACGAGGTTCGTGAGCCGGCGCAGCATCCCGGGACGCCGCCGGGGTCGCAGCGTGAGTGTGGCTGACAGTCGCCAGTCGGGACGCTCGTCGGTCGGTGCATCGATGGAAAACCTCAGCCCCGGCACATCGGTGACAGTCGCGCATTCCAGTGGCCACGCGGTCAATGCGGGCACCGCCAGATCGTACCACTCCGCGAGCGGCACAATCAGTTCGGACAGCATTCCGCGCGTGAACACACCCGATACGCGGCCGATGCGCACCGTCACGCGGTCGCCGGTGCTGTCCCACAACCAGTCCGTCCCAGTGAGCGGAACGCGGCCGACGCCGAGTTCGGAGAGCCAACGGGCGGGACCCCCCCACGTTGCGACGCCCGCCATCGTGCTGATCGCGGCATAATAGTCGGGATCATCGATCAGCGGCTCGTCGCGGAACCGCGCGGCGGTCACACCCGCGCGAATGAACCCGGCGCGGTCGCCTTCGTCGTGTTCCTCAAGCCAGTCGGCGAAAACTAGGCGCGCGGTGTCGTCGGCTGGGTCGTTCAGCACGTTCGCGAACAGTGCGACGCGTTCGTCCACCGGACTACCTCGGTGCGTGTTCTCGACCGGGCCGGTTACGTGAACAACCGCTTCAAAGCGGTCATCCCCAGTTCGGTGACCTGGGTTGCTTTCAGCGACCACAATACCGGGTTCATCAGTTCCAGCGAAACGGCACCCGCGTACCCGATCTCCTTCAACTTCCGCACGACCGCGTCGAGCCGGAAGTCGCCATCGCCGGGCATCACACGGTCGCTGTCGGTTATCAACTCGCGCGGCACGCCGGCCACATCGCACACTTGAACGTGGAACAGGTTACGTGTGGTCAGCCGGTCGAGGTCTTCGGGCTTGCTCGGTCCCTTGTAGTAGTGGAACACGTCGAGGCACACGCCCGCGTTCGGCTCACCGCACTGTTCGACGAGCGAGAGAGTCGTGTCGAGACACGAGCAAAACGCTTCGGCGCGGAACTCCAGCGCGAGCCGCACTCCAAACCCGGCGGCCCACTGTGCCGCTTGCGTCAGCGACACAACCGCGCGCCCGAATGCCTGCGGATCGTGCGCCATCGGGTTGTCAGCGGCGAGCAAGAGCGTTGGGATGCCGAACTGCTGGCAGAGCGCGAGCCGTCGTTTGAAGTGGTCGAAGTGTACTTTGCGTTGTTCGCCTTGCGACAGTAGCAACCCGCCCTGATACGCGGCGGCGATAAGTGTGATTCCGCGGTCTGCGAGTGCGAGCCGGGTGTCTTCCGGCGACACCGATTCGAGGTGTTGTTCAAGTTTCGTGAGCCACACTTCGATCGTGGTGCATCCGCCGGCCGGGTAATCCGCGACATCGTCCGCGAACGACCCGGCGAGCGTGGTGACCTGCGCGATGCACGGGATCATGTGTTAACTGGTCTTCCCGCGAGGCTGCTTCGGGTTCGGGGTCGGCTTGTCCGGCTTCGTGGGGGTGGCGGGAGTGGGATCGGAGGAATCGAAGTTGAGGTACCCGCCGAGCCACGCGGCGAGCATTCCCATCGCGGACAGGTGCAGACACAGCCCGATTGCAATCCACATCTTCGAGCGGCTCTTGTCCTTGTCGGACAATTGCCGGCGTCGCGGCTGCCTCATGTCCGCGGAAGACGCGGCCTGTGCGTCGGCGAAGGCGTTGGGGTTCACGCCCCACCCATCCGGTTCCGGGAGCGCGACGGGCACCGCGACGGGCACCGCGACCGCGTGGGCGACGACCGGGATGGTCGGAAACGTCGTCACGCTCGAAACCGCAGTGGCGAGCGGGACCGCCGACTGCGGCACCGCGGGGATCGCGCCTTGACGGCAGAATGACGCCAGTGCATTTTCCACCTCGAATGCGGTCTGGGGTCGGTCCTCCGGGCGTGGCGCGAGCATTCGCATGATGAACGCGGCGAGTTCGCCGGATACGTCGGGCCGTATCGCAGCGAGCGAAACGGGTGCGCACGCACGGACCTTGTTCAGCAGTTCTTCAGGCGTGGCCGCGTCGTGTGGGGGCCGACCGGCGAGCAATTGGTAGAGCGATGCACCGAGTCCGTAGATGTCGCCGCGTGGGTCGTACATGTTCCCGTCCACGCGCTCGGGCGGGAGGTACGCCAGCACGTCGGCGCCGGGCGGGTCGGTCGCGGCTGACGCACGCACCGGGGTGAGGCCGGTCTCGGCCAGTCTCACGGTTGCGTTCGGCGCGGGCCGGCGTCTCATCGTGCCGTCGGCGGTGGCCTTGGTGGTGAGTGGGCCGACCAGAAGCAAACCGGGGCGCACTTCGCCATGCCAGCCGCCGCGTTCGTGGATCACACGCAGCGCCGAGGCGATCGCCCATCCGTACTCCGCCGCAAGGAACCCTGGCATCGCCCCGCCCACTTCCTTTAGTAGCGAGCCGAGGTCCGCGGAATCCACGGGCTGGTCGAGGACCGCGTAGGCGTGGCCCTGGTAAACGCCCACGTCGAGGAGAGGGATCAGGTTCGGGTGCGGAAATGTGCCGACCAGTCTCGCCCGGTTCAACACGTTTGGCGCGGAGTCGGTGGGGTTGAATGCGTCTGCCTTGAATTTTCGGAGCACGACCGGGGTGCGGAGCGCCGGGTGCAGCGCGCGGTACGCGGTACCGCCGGGGCATGGCCCGATCTCGTCAATCACAGGGTAACTGCCGAAACTCAGATCCTGGCCGCGTCCCTCGCGGATCGCGTCTGCCTGGAAACGCGTGAGTACGCCCTTTTCCAGAAGGTACGAACACAGTGCGGTAAGGTCGGACTGCGGGACATCCGGCTGGCGGATGAGTTGCTCCACCTGGTCGGGGAACAGCACGCGATTCGCCTTCGCGTGATCGAGGAATCCGGCGATCGAGTCGGACGGCATCGGATGAGTCCCGGTAGAGTGGCTCGCGGGCAGTACGGTAGATTCTAGCGGCATTGCCAGGGCGGGTCACCAGCGCGCGACCCACTCGGCCCAGGTCACCCGGCGGGCGAGCGGGTCGGTCCCTGGTTCCGGTGGGTCGGCGGCGCCCCGTGGGCGGCCGTCGAGGGTGGTCGTCGCAGCCATGTCGAGCAACCCGCGGAGCGCGAACATGAGGGTGGCACACTGCTCCTCGGTCAGTTTGTCCGTCCAGCCCGGTTGCGGGAAGTTCGCGTCAATTGCACCGCCAACGTTCTCGAACGCGAGCATGAATGGGTCGCGGCCCAGAGCGGGCGCGATGAGTTCCACCTCGACACGTTGACAGCCGAACCGCACGGCGGCGACCTCGACGGCCACACCGCCCCAGTGCCGGCTTCCGGCCAACAACGGCAGCAGTTCGCGCTCGACGAAACGGTGAACACCCTCAGCCGCGTGATCCAGTGCGTGGTGCAGGCGAGTGGCCTTCGCGTGGTCGCCCTTGTCGAGTGCGTGCCTCACCTTGCCGTGCAGTTTTGGCACCGTGCCGGAGTGGAACCCCGGCCGCAACAGCCCACGCATTGACTCGCCGTGCGAGCCGAGCATCACGGGTTTGAGATCACGTGCCCGGTTCGCGCGGTACAGCCGCCAGTTTTCTTTCAACTCCCACGCGACGAACCCGAATATACCTGGGCACCCGTTGATGATGACTGTGGCGGGCACCCACCCGATCACCTCGGCCAGGGCCGGGAGCGTCGGCCACACGACCTTGTGGCCGACCGTGACCACCGGAAAGTGTTTCACCGGGTTCACCTGCGGTTCCAACAGCAGGTAGAACGCGAACCGCGTACAGTACGCGATCGGGAACCAGACCAGCCCAAGAACGGCCTTCATCGCGAACGACCCTTGCGAGTCGCCGCTGCGGAACCGCATCCACTCGTCCACTGCGTACAGCTGCCGTTCCACCCAGTTCGCCAATAGTTTGAACCAGTCGATGATCGTGGCGAACAGACCGGGCAGGAGATTCACGTGCACCAGTCGCCACCCGTCGGACAGCGCCTCCGCGATGCGATCTTGAAACGACCAGCCGTATGACGTGTTGTAGACAATCGCGAGAAAGGCGAACCAGGCCGATCCCCACCACAGGAGCCAGAGCGCGGGGGCGCCAAGGATGAAGAAAATCCCGACCACAATCAGGGTCAGGAGCATGGGGCTGAAGAAGTGGCGGTGGAAGAATCGCGTGATGCCGCTGAACCGGATCGCACGCAGCGATCGCGATCGCCAGACCGCGTACGGCACGTCCCACAGTATCCCGCGAACCACCCACCACACGAACGCGAGCGCCGCAAAGACCGTCCGCCGGATCGGCGGCACATGAAACATCAGGAGGAGGAAGACGCCCAGTCCAAGGACCGATGGCCACGTTATCAGGTCTGGGCCGTGGTGCGGAGCCTCGTAGAACTCGAGCGTTTTCTCGTCGAACTCCCAGTGCGTCAGCTTCTTGTCAGACGCGGACGATGTGAACACATGGGTGACGATGTCGGCGCGCGCTTTGACGCTCTGGAGGATGACCTCCCCCGTCTCCGGGTCGTGTGCCTCCTGCTCGAAGAATTCGAGTTCGTCCTCGTCGAAATCCCACTCCCACACCACTCGCGTCTGCAATTCTCCGCCCGACCGGACATACGTCCGCGGCTTCGGGACGAAAGAGTTGCTCACCAACCCGGCTACCTTCTCGCCAATGTGCCGGAGTTCCTCCGCGAAGACCAGCGAGAACACCGCGCCACCGAATGGGAGTAGGAGGTAGAGTGTGAGCAATCGACCCCATGGGGTGCCAAAAAAGAGCGAACTGAGCCGATGGATCACCCGCAGGTACACCTCTCCGCGACGGTACACACCGTCCAGTGCGTAGGAGAGATTCCGGTCCGCACGCAACAGCCCATCACCCGTGAAGAATTCGCCGACACCTGCCAGATCGGGCAACTTGAGCAGGTTCCGCGCGATCGCGTCGCGCAGGTTGTCGAGGCGCAAGAACCCGCGATCACACACACGGTCGAGCAGTTCCGCTGTAAGTTTGTCGCGTGCGACTTCTTCCACACGGTTCGCGGGTACCAGCCCAGCGTCGGTCAGGGCACCAACGATAATCGGCGTGAACGTGTGCCGAATGCCGTGTTCACGCCGGTGTCGCTCGTGGTGCATGAGTCGGTCGAGGCGCAGCTGTTCTTGCTCACCGAGACCGGCGCGGAGCAACTGCTTGTGCGCCTTGTGAAACGCCATCAACACCATCACCGGGCGCGCGTGCGGCAGGTGCCGCCGGACTGGGCGCCGGCCGAGAGTGCGAATGGCTTCCGGCAGATCGACCGCGTACACCTCACGCGCCAGGTCCGCCGTAATCCGTTGAAGTTCGTAGAGGCAGCGCGCGGCGCGTGGCCAGATACCTGCCGCCGCGAGCGGGAGCAATGGGGCAAGCGCCTGCCGCCACTCCTGTCGCGTTTCGTGGTCCCAGTCCAACACCACACCGAGTCGGTCCACCAACTGCCCCAACGCGGCGAGCGCGCCGGTCACGGTCTGTTCTCGCTCCTCGCCGTTGGCAGCTTCGGCTGCCTGTGTCCGCAGAATCGCGGTCCGGACCAGATTGCCTTTCTGTTCAGCGTCGATTGCTTTCTGGAGCCGCCGATTCATCTCGCCAGCGGGCGGTTGCTCACCGGGCGCTGCGGCGTCGGTCGGACGCGGAGCTGTCCACAGTTCGTCCGCGGGCGGGTCGCGTTCCAGGTCCGCGGCCCCCTTCGGCCGCGACGAACTCACGAGTTCGGTGAGCGCGAGACCGTGCGCGATCAGGTCGCGAACCGCGTGGCCGTGGGACAGGGCGGGGAAGAACTCTTCCGCCGCGTGCGGGGTGAAGTGGTCGAGGTCGAGGTACACCGCTGCGAAGACGCGATACCGGTCCACATCGCTCGCGTCCGGAGACGCGAGATGTTCGTTCTCCAGAATGTAGCGGATCTCGCGTGCGGCACTCGGCCCAAAAGCGTGCAGGCGTTCCGAGCACGTCTCTGGTTTGAGTGTGCCAGACGCGAGTTGTTGGTCGATCGCGTTCATCACGGCGGCGCGGAACAGTACCCGCCAGTAGGTTCGCAACTGCTCGGCTCGCGGCTTATACTCGATAAGCCGGTCATTCGGGTCGGTCACGAGCAGCAGGAGTGGCTCTGCTCCCTCCATGACCGTGCGGGTCAGGACGTTCGCGGCGACGAGATCGGCGCGGCTGAACCAGAACGGCAGGTCTGCGTGTGCCGGCAGTGTGTGCCCGCGATCGGTCAGGAAGTGGAGCACCTGTCGTAGGTGCCGTTCGGGCACCAGGCGCAGAGCCGGTTCGACGGCGCGGAGTGTCGGTTCGAGGCTCGAATCGTGGGACAATGCCGGCTCCGGGCGAGTTGATCGAAAGCAACTACTCACGATCATCCGGGAACGGGGGCGCCGGTCAAGCCTCTGTGACCGAAGTTTGGTCGTGCGGTGCGCGGAGGGCACCTCTCCCTGAACGCAACGGTCCAGTTCCACGCGCGGCACGCAAGTAGCGTATGATTGAATTTGGCGGGTGCGTCGCGCACCGCTGTACCCGGAGCCGCTCACCATGCCCGACATCCCGAAGTTGACACACCCGTGGTTCGTGGCCGCGTGGCCGGGGATGGGCCACGTTGCGCTGAACGCGGGCGTCTATCTCCTCTCCAAACTCGGCATGACCGCCGTGGCCGAGTTCGAGGGCGGCGAACTGTTCGACGTGACGCAGGTCGTGGTGAAGGGCGGTGTAATCCAGCCGGCACGCCGACCGCGGAACCGGTTCTTCGTGTGGACCGACCCGCGGAAGCGGAACGACCTCGTCGTCTTCCTCGGTGAGGCGCAGCCGCCCGTGGGCAAATTCCCGTTCTGCCGGCAGGTGATCGACTACGCGCGCGAACTGGGCGTGGAGCGGGTCATCACGTTCGCGGCGATGGCAACGGACATGCGGCCCGAACACCCGTCGCGGGTGTTCGGCGCGGCCACCGACGAGGACGGTGTCGCAGAACTCCGCCGGCTCGACGTGACGATTCTCGAAGAGGGGAACATCGGCGGGCTGAATGGCGTGCTGCTCGGTGCTGCCGCCGCAAGCGGGCTGCGTGGGACGTGCTTCCTCGGCGAGATGCCGCAGGTGTTCGCGCAGGTTCCGTTCCCGAAAGCGTCGCTCGCGATCCTCGAAGCGTTCACCCTCCTCACGGGCGTGAACCTTGATATGGACGAACTCGCGGAGCAAGCCCACGCCGTCGAGGAACAACTGGGCGATCTGCTCTCGCGCGTCGAAGACCAGTACGGTGAGCAAACCGAACATGGCGATGAAGACGACGAAGACGAGGAAGACGAGGAAGACGAGGACGAAGACGAGGAAGACGATGAAGACGACGACACTAATTTCGCGGGGAACGAGATCGCAGTCGAGCCTGAAAACGCTCCTGAGCATGAGGGGATCGGGTACCAGTACGTCGGTCCGGACGAATCGGTCCCGCCGTCGTCGGTGCAGCGGATCGAGGAACTGTTCGGTCGCGCCGCGTCTGACCGCACCAAAGCGTTCGAGTTGAAACGCGAACTCGACCGACTGGGGCTGTTCAAGCGGTACGAGGACCGGTTCCTCGACTTGTTCAAACAACCTGAGTAGTGCGTCGCCCTCTGGGTCGGGCGCTGAACAGGAACCTCGCTGGGACACCCATGAAGATTTGCGCCACCTCATGTTTCGTCGCACTAGTTCTCGGGTTTGTTGCGATCGGTGCGGCGCCGACAGACGCGGAGATGCTTGCGCCGTTCCCGCACCCGAAGGGCTACGTCTGTTACCGCGCGACCGCACCGGTCACGATCGACGGCGACCTCAAGGACGCCGCGTGGGAGGCGGCCCCGTGGACCGATGCGTTCGTGGACATTGAGGGCGACAAACGACCCAAGCCGCGGTTTCGCACGCGGGTGAAGATGCTATGGGACGACGAGGCACTGTACATCGCGGTGGAGATGGAAGAGCCACACGTCTGGGCGACTCTCAAGGATCACGACACGGTCATCTTTTACGACAACGACTTTGAAGTTTTCCTCGACCCAGACGGCGACAACCACCTCTACGGCGAACTCGAACTGAACGCGCTCAACACGACCTGGGATCTGCTTCTGACGAAGCCGTACAAGAACGGCGGTAAAGCCGTGAATGCGTGGGAGATCACCGGGCTGAAGACCGCGGTGAAGGTACAGGGCACGCTCAACGACGCGCGCGACAAGGACACCGGCTGGACGCTCGAAATCAAGTGGCCGTGGAAGGGGCTGGCGGAACTCAGCACTCTCAAGGTGCCGCCGAAGGATGGCGAGCAGTGGCGCATCAACTTCTCACGCGTGGAGTGGGACACCGACATCGTGGACGGCAAGTACCAGAAGGTGAAAGGGAAGGCCGAACACAACTGGGTGTGGTCGCCGCAGGGCGTGATCGACATGCACCGCCCGGAGCGTTGGGGCTACTTGCAGTTCAGCACGGCGAAGCCTGGTGAAGCGAACTTCAAGCCGGATGCGGACTGGGACATCCGCGATACGCTGCACCGCGCGTACTATGCGCAGCACGCGTACAACAAAAAAAACGGCAAGTTCACGACCGCGGTGAAAGACCTCGGGTTAGAGAAACCGCCGCCGAACATGCAACTCCAAACGACGCGACGCGGCTTTGAAGCGACATGGTTGAATCGCGACGTGAACCCGCCGAAGCCGCTCTACGTGGTCACGCAAGACGGGCACTTCCGCAAAGAGTGACACTGCGGTGTCATCCGCCTTTTTCCAGATCGGCTGCCCCTGTAATCTCGGGTGGAGCGCCTGGTAATGTTTCCGCTGTTGGCGTGGCGACGCGGATCGCGCTGAGGATTTCGTCGACGCGAAGGCGTGTCCACGGGTCGGGATCGGTGCGGGCCGCTTCGAGTGCCGCGATCGCGGCGCTGCCATAATCGATCAGCGCGCGAATCGACGCGGCCCGAACTTCGACCGCGCCGAACTTCAGTGTGAGTAGCAGTGGTCGAATCGCGTCGGGGGCTTTCAACTCGCCGAGGCGTTCGGCCGCGTACACCGCGATCTTCGGGTCCGCGTGGTCGAGCGCCTTGAGCAGCGCGTTGACTGCTGCGGCACCCTGTTTGCGGAGCGCCTCGCGGGCCGCGTCACGGACGGTGTCGACCGCGTCCTTGAGCAATCCTAAAAGTTGTTCGCTCGCCCACGGTTCGGGCACGGCGGCGAGTGCTTTCGCGGCGCGGACCCGTTGTTCCGGTTCGGGGTCGCTTGCCTGCTCCGCGATTGCGCGCGGCGAATCCGGCTTGTCCACACCGAGCCAGCACGCGAGCCATTTCAGCACGGGTCACCTGCTTCTTCGTGGTGCAGGCCGAAGGCCCAATGACACGTACTTTGGTGTTTGCCCTGTATTGGTCTTCGCCCTGAAGGGGCGGGATATCTTAGCCCAGGGCAACGCCCTGGGTACGAGGCCGTTTGATCTCCAGGCTTAAGGCCTGGGACAGGTGGCGTGCCGCACTTCAGGGTGCAAAGACTACCCGTGCGAACCCAGGGCTAAGATATCCCGCCCCTTCAGGGCGAAGACCAATTCACAAAGTAAGTACCGTTGGGCCGAATGGTCTGCACCGCAAGAAAGTCACTTACAACCCCTTTCCCGGCGTGACGGTGAGCTTCACTTCCTTGCCGTCGCGCTTCACGACGAGCGTTACCGCTTTCCCCGGCTTCACGAGTGATGCCGCCAGGAACGTATCGCTCACGGTGTCCGTCCAGCGGCCGTCGACGGTGAGCAGGCGGTCGCCCTTCTTCAGCCCGCCGAGCGCTGCGGGACTCTTCGCCAACACATTGTCCACGGTCACGCCGGGGTTTTCGTCGTCCGCCTTCCGCGATAATACGTCGAACCCCCACAGCGCCGCGGGTGCGAGTACCGTTGGCTCCGCCTTCTTGCCGGACGCGCCCATGAGCTTCTCCATCATGCCGGCCATCGCGTCGCCTGGGACATAGCCGTTAGGCGTGAGCGTCATCTCTTTCTTCTCGTAGTCGATAGTCATCTTGTAGCGTGCGAAGAACGGGAACCCGATGATCCCCTCGATCGGCCCGACCACTTCCGCGATCGCGGAGACGGTGGGGTGATCCATGACCATCGTCGGCATTCCTTCGAGCTTCAAGGCGCCGATTTCCAGCTTCTTGATGGTCTTCGGGGCCGGTGCGGCCCCGAATAGCGGGGCGGGTTTGTCGTCCTTCGCGAGTAGACCGGCCTCTTTCGCGACTTTGTTGTTCACGAGGTTCGTCGGCGCGCCGGTGTCGAAGATCAGGCGGTATGGCCCCTTGTCGTTGATCTTCACCTGAATGGCCATGTGGCGCGACTTGAGTAACTCGAACGGAATCACGACCGGCTTCTCGTCCGGCTTTAGCGGCTCTTTGTCCAGCGGTGCGCCGAAAGCGTTCTGCGAGAAGGTGAGCAGAGCGGCGAACACGGAAAGTGCGAGTGCGCGGTTCATGGTTACAGCCCCTTTCCGAGTTCGACGACAACTTCTTCTTCCTTGCCGCCGCGAGTGACGTAGAACCGCCACTTGGTGCCGACCCCGGCCTTTGCGAGCGCCTTGGTTAGATCTTTGCCGGAGTCGATGCTGTCCGTCTTGATGCTGGTGATGTGGTCACCGACCTTCAGTCCGGCCTTCTCTGCTGGACTGCCCGCGAGTACCGCCTTGATGAACACCTTGCCGTCTTTCTCGTCGTACTCGATACCGGTGAAACCGCGGGGAGTGGTTTCAAAGTTCGGCTTGATGCCGAGCAACGCGGTGAGCATCTTCACCATCGGTCCCATCGATTGGATGCCCTCGCCGCCTTTGCCGCCGAGCGGAATCAGCGGTGGCGGGTCGAATGCGATCGCCTCGAACACGAGTTTGTCGCTGGTCAGGTCGTAGTCGATGCGGTACTTGGCGAGCACGTTATAGCCGATGACGCCGTGTAGCTCGACGCCCGCGAGCCCCATCCCGTTCATGCCGTCAAGTTGCACGAGGTCTTCGATCCGCCCGCGCGCATTCTCGACTTTCAGCCCGCCTTCAAGCTCGAAGGTGTCGAAGTTCACCCAGCCTTTATCGCCCTCTTTGGCCTTCGCCTTCTCGGCGACTTTCTTCGTGATGAACACGGCAGGCGCGCCGGTGTCCACTATCAGGTTGAACGGCCCTTTCCCGTTGATCTTGGTGCGCACCATGAGGTGCTTCGTGTCGGTGAGGCGATACGGCACTTCGACCTTCGCGGCCTTTGCCGCTTTGGGCTCTGGTGCGGCTTTCCGCTTCTCGTCGGCGCGCGTTGCGAGCAGGGGCAACAGCCCCAAACACGCCGCGAGCGCGAGCGCATTGCGCCATCGCATGTGGTGACTCCATTGAGAGGGAACTGTGAGGGATTGTAGCAGAATGAGGAGGGAAATGATGTTGTCTCAACCTGCGTAGCCGCGACGCGCAGCGGAGCGTTCACGCTCCGCTGCGCGTCGCGGCTACGCGAAGGCTCACTTCTCCTTCTTCGGCTCGGTGCGAAGCATGCGCGGGCGCTCCGCGCCCGCCGGCGTCGCGCCCATGAACCCGAACAGCATCTCGTTCGTCGTCTCTTCGCCGAACGCCACGTCTTTCGGCGGGTTGTTGGGGTTGTTCGGGTTCTTGGCGGAGTTGTCGAACACCGCTTCGATGTCGAACCGCGTACCGGCCTTCGCGAACAGCGGTTTCGTAAACCAGTACGATTCCTGCCAGTTGTAATCCCAGTCCTTGATCTGCACCAGGACGATTGGGTTACCGTTGGGCGGGGTCATGGTGATCTTCACGCTCTTGCCTACCAGGTGCATGTGCGGCATGACGCTGTGAATGTTCGCGTCAGCAGTGAGCCACGCGGACCCCTTCAGGGGGTGATCCGCCTTGTTCGCGGGGATGGCTGCGAAGATCGACATCCCGCCGACCGTGAGTGTGGTCCACGGCTTCTCGACCGGCTTCTTCGCGAAGTGCAAGCCGATCTTTGTACGGTCCTTCTCTGGTTTCCCGGTGCGGTGGTAGTGGACCTGTAGCACGATCGCGGCTTCCTTTGGCAGCAGGATGCCGGAGTTCTCGGGGAGCTTCGTGCCGAGTTGCCCTGGTGCCCACCCGCCGACGAAGCCGATCGGCGGCACATCTGGACGCGGCGCGTCGGCTTGATTGGGGAGGAAGCCGATCCCCATTGCCACCGAGTAGCCCGGTCCGCGATCGGGTTCGTCCGCGAGCTTCTTCCGCTCCTTCTCGGCTGTTTCGAGCTTGCGCGCCTTGCCGGTCGTGTCGAAGTAGTTGAGCGTGTGGTGAACGACGGTCGCGTTGCCCGGCTTCACCTCGTAGGCGACGACGTACTTGTCCTCCTTCAGTCCGGTTGGCAGCACGAAGCAGCGGAACGTGTCTTTGCCCTTGGCGCCGACGTGGAAGTCGTCCGTCATTTCGACGACGAGATCGGGTTCGCCGAGGTGCCAGCCGTCCGGGAACTTCGCGGCCGGGGGCGAGTCCTTCACTTCGCCTTCTGGGCAGCCGGATTTCTCCCACGCCGCGAGCGTATCGAGTTCGCGAATGGTGAGTCGGCGGGCGTTCTTGAATTCGACCCCCGCGACCGGCTTCCACGGCGGCATGTCCTTCGTCTGCGTGTAATGCACGATGTCTGCCGACCACGCGACCGCTTGCTTGTACGTCAGCAGCGAGAACGGCCCGACGTCGCCGGGTCGGTGGCAACTCTGGCAGTGCTTCTGAAGGATCGGGAGAACGTCGCGGTGATACGTCACGTTCTCGGAAGTCACCTTCCGCTCCTTCGGGTCGATGTGACACCCGATAGCGCGCGTCGCGGGTGTCGGAACGTCCTTGCCCGCGGTGAGTGCGTCGAGCGCGTCCTTGAGGTCACGCTCAGTTACCTGTGGGTTCTTCTTCATCCGGCCGTAATACTGGTTGTCGATGCGCCCGCGATACCGCAGCACCTGGTTGTGATCGAGGACGAACGCTTCCGGCGTGACGATGGCCTTGAACGCTTCGGACGCGACATGGTTGCTGTCGGAGATCACGGGGAAGGGGAGTTTGAACTCCTTTAGTTTCACCGCGATCTGGAGTGCGGTATCGTCGGTGGGCACGAGCGCGAGGAAGCCAAATCCCTTCGCGGCGTACGCTTTGTGAAGCTCCGTGAGCGTCGCCGCGTAACTGTTCGAGACCGGGCAATCGAACGACAGGAACACGACGACCGTTCCCTTCGTGCCTGCGAAGTCGCTCAGCGTGGGCGTCTTCCCCTCAGTCGCGGGGAGTTTGATGTTGTCGATAGTCTTGTTGAGTTTATCCGTGCTGACTTGCGGGTCCGCGGCGGAAGCGGGCACCGAGCCGTTGAACCCGACCAGAACGCCCGCGAGCGCGAGAACCGCGACCGCGAACCCGACATGAGCCGTCCGAGACATCCGCGAACCTCCCTGGACTGCGGCGACATGATGAGGCGACGCTGCCGCACAGATAGTATACGTGAGAAGGGGAGACAGGGTTTCGCACTTGCGGAACTCTCGCGCGAACGGCGTTCCGGCCCCGGTTACTTCCGCGGCTTACCGGGCTTCAGTTCGACCGTAATTTGCACGTCGTTAGGCCCCGCCTTCACCTCGACCGTTAACTCAGACGTTGACGCATTGGCGTACTTGTCCAGCACGGGGAGCGGGTCCGGTCTTTCCGACTGGCCCCTCCAGCGTGGGTTCAAGGACACCTTGTTCGTGCCGACCGGGGCACCGTCTCCCGGCTTGTTGGTGGTCAGTTCAAAGCGGCCCTCGGCGTCAACCTCACCGACCGCACCGACCGACTTCCCGTCGGCACCAGTTGCCTCAAACACAACTGTGCATCCCACTAACTCATTCGCAGGTTTGCCGTCTGGGTAGACCAACTGCCCGCGAACCGGAGCCAACCCGCTGCCCCCACACCCAGCCGACAGCATCGTGACCGCCGCTACCAACCACAACGCCCGCACCATGAATCGCTCCGAAAGAGGGAAGAACGCATCGACAATCGTTGTCTCCGTGATTACAGTTTATTAGTTCGTCCGGTGTGCGTTCTCGCTCATTCATCGCCTTTTCTTTTCCGGGAGTACGGTTCATGTTCACACGCTCTTCCCAGCGTGGGTTTACGCTCATTGAGTTGTTGGTGGTGATCGCAATCATAGCCATTCTCATCGGTCTCCTGCTGCCTGCCGTGCAGAAGGTGCGCGAAGCCGCTGCCCGGATGCAGTGCGCCAACAACCTCAAACAGATGGGACTTGCGTTCCACGGTCACCACGACTCCGTCGGCAATCTTCCGACAACGCGACACGACAACCGGTTTACGTGGATGGTCGAAATCTTGCCTTACGTGGAGCAGGACGGCATGTTCAAGCAGTGGAACATGGGCGCTGCGTTCAACTCGCAGAACGCGGTCGCGCGCGAAACGGCGGTGAAGACCTACTTCTGCCCCGGCCGCCGTAGCGTGTCCGCAAGCAACGTCAGCATCGACACGATGGACAATACCACGACCGCGGCGAACGGGGCCGTGGGAGACTATGCGGTGTGCAGTGGCAATCCCGCTACGGGGGCGAGCGGCGACTACTGGCAGGTGGACCCGGCCAACCCGATCGCCAACAACGGGGCGTTCTGGATGGCGAACAACTTCCCGTTATCGGGCGTGATTCGGAAGGGCGCGACGTTCACGGAGATCGTGGACGGACTGAGCAACACCGTGTTCGCGGGCGAGAAACACGTGCCAATCGGCCGGTTCAATGACCCCGCCGTGGGCGACGGGCCGGCGTACAACGGCGACAAGGGGTATTCGTTCCGGGCGCTGGGCGGTACGTCGCTGATCGTCCGCGTCTCGACTGCGACGACTCGCGGCTTCGGCGGCCCGCACGCCGGCGTGTGCAACTTTGTTCTGGGCGACGGCAGTGTCCGCAGTTTGCGGAATAGTCTGGACGGCGCTGTATTGGGCCTCCTGGCCGCACGTGCCGATGGTCTGGTGAACTTGAACTACGACTGACCCGCGGCCGAGAGAGCCGGGTTTCGCGTTCGGGAGTTCTCGCGCTGGAGTGTTGACAGGAGATCTGTCACCACTCGCGCCATTCCTCAGTGATGTCGTGGTCGGAGGCCAGCCCCGCGCGCTTCGCGGCAGCGAGGATGATCGCGCAGAGTTGTTCTCGCTGGTCGGTTTCGAGGAGCCCGCCGTCACACTGGTCGTTTAATTTGTTGAGCTTGATCACAGCGGTTTTCACGGCTTTCAGGATCGATTCGCTCTTCTTCTGCGCAACGCTCTCCAGTGAAGCAAGAAGTTCATCAACGATCTTCGCGCACCGGTTGATGTCCGCTTGGATGTAACCGGGGTCGAAGTCAGGGTCGAAATCGGGATCAGCCTCGTCAGTTGCGCCGCCATAGTTCATGTAACTCACAAGGCCAGCGATGAAACTGGCACGGAGTTGGTTGAGTTCACGTTTGGTGGGACGGGCCATCACTGATCCTCTGAATGAGCCTTCAACCGCAACTGAACCCAGAACAGCCGGATACGAAGAATCGAACGGGCGATCACGCACTCAGCCACGGCACCGCGCGGCACGCTTGACCAAGCGCGAAGCCGGTGCCGGCCAGCACCACCATCCCGATTGCGAGCAGTTGCCCCTGCTTCCGGTACTTCGCGAACTCTACTGGTGCCGCCAGGCAACGCCACGGCCAGTGGACCCACGACACGTAGGTGAACAGCATACACGCCGCGAGCCACACTGCCGCTTTCGCGGCCATCAGCGCGAGCCACACGACGTTCGACCCGTCCCACTTCAGGCCAAGAAGCGCGAAGCCAGATAGCCCACAGATGAGCAACCCCGCGAGCACGAAGTACCGCATGTTGTGCGCGAGGTGCGTCGAGAAGTGTTCGTAGTCGGACCGCTTCTCGAAGAACGTGAACGCCTTCGCGTCAACTACTAGCGTCCGATAGAAGATCGCGCCGAACCACGCCGCGCCCGACAGCCCGTGGACCCAGAACAGCAGTTGTTCGACCATTGTCCACTTCCGGTATTTTCGTGGTGGATTCGCTCTTTACGAACATAACCGCAATGTGGGCCGCGAAACCAACTACCTTCAGTTACCTCCGCTTCTCGTCACCTCCCCAAGCCACCGGCAGACCGCTGTGGGCGTAGCGAAGAAGGTTAACGGAGGGCCTGAGCGATGCATCGATCCGGGCGGGATCACTCCGAACCACCCGCCAACTCGCATTGGATCGGTCCGCTACCAACCCGGCGAGATTCTGGTGACCGGCGGGCACGTGCTGAAGGGTATCTGAACGGGGTAGGCGATGAGGAGACGAAGTTCCGCGTTGGCGGCGAGGTGTGGCACCGGACCGGTGACGCCGGGTACCTCGACGCTCGCGGCCGAGACGGCAGTCTACCGCGACGAGCGTGTCAAACGCGCTGCTGTCGTGGCGCATTCGGGTCGGCGTTTGCTTGTTCTGGAGTCGTACGACCTGGCTCAACCGGGGGATGTCGAGGCGATCCGGCGATCGGTCGCGTGGGCGTACATCGACGAGGTGCGGGTGTGGCCGCGCGTGCCGGTAGACAATCGGCACAACGCGAAGATCGACTACACGGCCCTGCGATGGCAGCTCGAATCCGGCGCCTGATTCAGCGCGGCACGGTATCAACTGGTTTTGTGGACGGACTTCTGACCCAGCACGTGAGAAGTGGCGCGGGCCATCTCGACTGCCTTCGTGGTGATGTAGTAGCGGGCGAGCACGTTCGGGCGCTCCCACGAAGGAATCGCGCGAGGCGTGTGAAAGTACCGGATGAACTCATCCATGACGGCCGCGAAGTGATCCTCGTGAGTCGCGCGCCAGCCATCGGGGATCATCACTTGTGCCTCGGTGCCGAGGTCCGACACCGACATCCCGGCGAAGTCGCGTTGCAGCGCGTCACACCGGTCGCGGAGACGCTCCACCATCTCCGCGTGGTCCGCCAGGTCGGTCGCGGCAACAAATAACTCCGGCTGCGTGCCCGGTTGCTGCCGAACCGTCACAGTCGCTTTCGTCCCGCGCGCAATGCTGTCATGCGTGTCGCCTCCCACGGCCGACTCGTACTCCCACGTGGTTTCGAGCCTCACGTGAACCCCGCGTAGCGTGTACGTCGCGCTGTTGTTCCCGGCGTAGTACAGGTTCCCCTCCGCGAGATACGGACGCAGTTCTGGCGGGAACGCGCCCAGACCGGTTACCGCGCCGAACTGCTCCTGCGTGAGTAACAGCGGTGAGCGGTCGGCCGCGAGCATCTGGATCTGCGTCGCGTAGTCGATGGCCTGGTCCGGCGCTATCAGCCACATCGAGAGGTCCGCGAGGTGCGTGCCCACGTCGGCCATTGCTTCGCCTGAAATCTCCGGGTCGAACCACCACCACGGCCGCACGAGCGGTTGCCCATTCACGGTCTTCTTCAGGAAGTGGACGCTCCGCACCCACAGGGCCGGGTGAGCCGGCGTGCCGACCTGCCAGTCACCGAAGAGGTCCGCGTCGCGGGTGAGTTCGCGCTGGAGCCAGTTCGTGACCTCGAACCGCTCGGTGAGCACGTCCCAGACGAGCGCGTCACGCAACTCGGCTTCACGGAACAGCGCCTCCAGTTTTGGGAAGTCGCGGTGATCAATGATCCACGGCTTGTCCGCGACCACGTGCAAGCAGTTGGAGACGGCGAGTTGCATCAGGTCGATCTTGGGGCGGTTGCGCCCGCTGAGGACGACCGTGTTTCCGGGTTGCTCGCGCGCGAACCGTTCGAGGTAGTCGGCACCGGCCCGGAGATCCACCTCCCACGAGGTCGGGTTGTCGTGCCGGTTGTTGAACGACGCGATCCGCGTGAGGTGGTTAAGAGTGTCGCCGTTAAGCGGCGCGTACACGTACGTGCGGTGGTGGACCCCGTGCAGCGCGCGTTTCTGCACGAGCGCGGCGTGGAAGTGACCGGGAGCGAGCGTCATCAATCGCATCAACCGAAACACAGCCAACTCCGCAGGCGAAGACAGGGTGGGACCAACGGAGCCAGGACGCAAGTTGCGAGCCGTCTGGCCGAACCGTAAAGATAACCCTGAACCTCAACGATATTTCGCAGTGAGACGCAACATGTCTGTGCGCTTTGTAATGGTTGGCGGGTTTCTGGGCGCTGGAAAAACCACCACGCTAGGTCGGCTCGCGCGCTTGTACCAATCACAGGGAAAGCGGGTTGGCGTCGTGACGAACGACCAGGCGCAAGACCTCGTTGATACGAACACGTTCCGCGGGCAGGGGATCGCGGTCGAGGAGGTTCCCGGCGCCTGCTTCTGCTGCCGGTTCGACGACCTTGTGAGCCGGGTCGGGGCGCTCGAAACGTCCGAGCGTCCGGACGTGATCCTTGCCGAACCGGTTGGCAGTTGCACCGACCTTGTCGCAACGGTCATTCAACCGCTCAAGGATCTTTACGCCGGCCGCTTTGAAGTCGCGCCGTACGCGGTGCTGTTCAAGCCGAGCCACGGAATTCGCATCTTACGAAAGCAGACCGCTGGCGGGTTCAGTCCGAAGGCCGCGTACATCTTCAAGAAGCAACTCGAAGAGGCCGATGCGATCGTGATAAACCGGATCGACGAACTCGACCCGCCAGGTATCGAAGAACTTTCGCGGCTCGTGAGCGAGCAGTTCCCCAACACCCCAACGCTGCGCGTCAGCGCAACTACCGGTGTGGGTTTCGACGCGTTTGCGGAGTTGCTCGACCAGAAAGGCGCGTTCGGCAGAAAGATCCTCGACATCGACTACGACACGTACGCGGAAGGCGAGGCCGAACTTGGCTGGCTGAACGCGACCACCCGGCTCACTTCGGACAAGCCGTTCGACCTTGATTCGCTTCTCACGGTTATTCTCGGTGAGTTGGCATCTGTGTGCCGCTCGCTCGGCGGCGAGGTGGCGCACCTGAAGCTCATCGGGATGGACGACGCGAGCGCGTTCGCGGTGGGCAACGTGGTGAGCAGCGACACGGCGCCCAAGCTCTCGCTGCCGAGCGGGCTGCACCCGCTCGCGGCCGACCTGATCGTGAACGCGCGCGTCGCGATCGACCCGACCGTGCTGGAAGCGGAAGTGAAGCGCGTGGTCGTGGCGGAGTGCGCGAAGGCCGGCGTGATCGCGGAGTTCCGCACGAGCCAGAGCCTTCGACCGGGGCGGCCGGTTCCGACGCACCGCTATCCGGCCGCGAAGAATTAGCACGCTTTCAGGAAATGTGTAGTGTCTTGGCAACGAGCCGCGACCGCAAGGGCGCGGTTGAGGTCTGCCACTCCCTTGCGGTCGCGGCTCGTTCCTTCGCGCCGTATTTCCTGAAAACGCTCTAGCTTCTCGGCAGCGGGTTGCGGGCGAAGATCCATTCTTCGATTGGTTTGCCGTCGATGAGGTGTTCTTGCACGAACCGCGGGATGCGGTCGGCGGTCATCCCCGCGTACCACGTCCCTTCGGGGTACACGACGAGGATCGGCCCTCCGGTGCAGATCCGCATACACCCGACCTTCGTGCGGTAGCACGCGGTTGGGCCGGCCGCGAGCGATAATTCGCGGTCCTTCAGCTCGCCCTTGAGCTTGTCCCACGCGGCCTGGGCGCTCTCTTTGCCGATCGCGGCGCAGCAGGAATCACCGACACACAGGAACACGTGCCGGTGGAAGTGGCCGATCAGCAGCTTATCGGCAATCGCAGACATCTTCTCGTTCGTCTCAGCCATCGTGAAACCTCGTTGGTCCTTCTCGGACCGTCACTCTACGCCGGTTTTCGCTCGTACCATTCTGACGCGCCTGGCGATCTCGGCGAAGAGCAAGACGCTCGCCGTAGCGCCCGCGATCACCAGCCAGTCGATTGCGCTCAGCGGTTCGACGGTGAAGACCTTACCGCCGAGCGTGACGATGAGCACCTGCCCGATCACCGTGAGTGAAGCGATCCCCAGGAAGTGCGGGTTCTCGAATAGCCGGTGCAATCCGGATTCCTCCGGCGCGAGCGAGCGGCAGTTGATTTGATTCCACACCTGGAAGAACACGTACACCGTGAAGAATAGCGTCACCTGCCGCGTCGTGAGTTGCGGGAATTCACCAGACCGCGGACCGGTCCCCGCGAACCACCCGGCGTGTTGCATTCCAATCAACATTGCGATCATCACACACACAAAGAACGCAGCCGTGATGAAGATGTTGCCAAGCATTGCGGGCGTGAGGATGTTCTCGTCGCGTTGCTTGGGCGGGCGGCGCATGAGGTTCGCGCGTGGCGGTTCGCTGCACAGCGCGATAGCCGCGAATGTGTCCATGATGACGTTGATCCAGAGCAACTGCAGTACCGTGAACGGCGGCTTCAGACCGAGAAACGGCCCGATGAACGCGATGAGCAGCGCGGATACGTTGATGGTCAGTTGGAACTGAATGAACCGCTGAATGTTCTCGTAGAGCGCGCGGCCCCAGTGGACGCCGCGAACGATCGTGCTGAACGCATCGTCGAGCAGAACGATCTTGCTCGCTTCCTTTGCGACCTCCGTGCCCGAGAGGCCCATCGCGAGGCCAACATCGGCTTTCTTGAGCGCGGGCGCGTCGTTCGTGCCGTCGCCGGTCATCGCGACGACGTGGTTCTGCGCTTGCAGCAATTCCACGAGGCGGAACTTGTCACCGGGGAGCGCGCGTGCGAGTACGTGCAGTCGCGGGAGCAACGCGGTCAACTCGGCGTCGCTTAGTTGCGCGAACTCGGCGTGCGTCATCGCGATCGCGTTTGGTTCGTCGAGCAGACCTAGATCGCGGCCAATCGCGCGGGCCGTTTCGATCGTGTCGCCGGTGATCATCTTCACTTCGATGCCCGCGGCGCGGCACTGACACACAGCCTCCTTCACGTCGTCGCGGAGCGGGTCGCGGATGCCCACCCAGCCGTCGAAGATCAGCCCGTTCTCGATCTCCGTGCGCCGAGCGTGGATCGCGTCTGCCTCGTGCGGGAAATCTGGCGGCGGTTCCGCGTGCGCGAACGCGAGCGTCCGCATCGCGTCGCCGGCCGCGGTGGAGATGTGCGCCTGAATCTCGGCTCGCACTTCGGGCGTGAGATTGTCCGTTGTGCCGTCAGGCGCGAGGTATTTGTCGCACTGCGAGAGGAGAACTTCTGGCGCGCCTTTGACGAGCGTGACCGCGCGGCCGTTGATATTGACCACACTGGTCATCCGCTTGCGATCGGATGAGAAGTGAACCTGGTACAAGACCGGGAACTGCTCGCGCATGTGGAGGTGTTCGAGTCCGTCGTCGGCGCGGATCCAGGCGCCTGCCGCGAGCCAGTGCAACAACGATCCTTCGGTGCTGTTGCCGATTGTGATCGTCTTGCCGTTCTTCAATTCGAGGTTGGCGGTGGAGTTGACGGCCGCGTTCACGATCAACCAGTGCAGCGGAGAGTTGTGGGCCGGCCAGTCACCGACGCCCGATGAGGTGAGAAGCGACGTCTCTTCAAACGACTTGTCGAACACGACTGTGCACAGCCCGACGCGCGCCACCGTCATCTTGTTCTGCGTGAGCGTGCCGGTCTTGTCGGAGCAGATCACGGTGGCGGAGCCGATCGTCTCGCATGCGACGAGTTGCCGCACGAGCGAGTTCGCTTTGCTCATCTTTCGCCACGCAATCGCGAGCGACACGGTCACGCTCATCGGGAGCCCTTCCGGGACCGCTACCACGATCACAATGATCATGTAGACGAAGTACGAGAGCAACGCCCGCACGCTCGCGAGCAGCACCTTGCCCGAATCTTCGCCTTCCGAGGGGAACCGCACTTCGCCCACCAACAGTCCGCGAACGAACAGCGCCGCGAAGATCGCGACAGCCGCGACGTACCCAATCGTGCTGATCCGGCGAGCGAGGACTCCGAGTTTCTCCTGCAGCGGTGTGGACGACTTCGAGATGGCGAGTTTCTGTTGGACTCGCTCGTGCTGAGGGTCACTTCCGATCGCTGGTTCGCCTGACAAGCGGTGGGCGATCTGGCCGAGCATCGTGTCGTCGCCCACGTTGGTGACGATCATCTGGCCGATACCGTCGCGGATTTGCGTTGCGCGGAACACGCCCCCGGGATCGTCCGGACCGTCGGAGGTGTCATCGGGGCCGCTCGCGGTCTTCTTCACCGGTTCGCTCTCGCCGGTCATCAGCGATTGATCGACGTGCAGTTCGTTCGCGCGCACGATCCGGCCATCGGCGGGAATCTCGTCGCCCATCTGGAGCGATACGAGATCGCCGACGACGGTGTCTTCGAGCGCGACAGTGCGAACGGCGCCGCTGCGCTGGACCTTGACGAGGATCGCGTCTTTCGTCGCGTTGAGTTTCTCGAACTCATGGTCGCTGCGGTACTCGCTGAAGAACGCCACTCCGGTCGCGAGGAACACCGCGACCATCACCGCCAGTCCCTCATATGACGGGTGGCCGGCGGCGACGGTCGCGCCGACCAGCAACCCCGCGAGGACGAACATGACGGACGGAATCCACACGCCGAGGCGCGCGCGTGCGAGCACCGCAAGTACCGCGACTACCGCACCGAGGCCTGACCCGCCTGCGGTCGGTGACACATCGAACAGGTCCACCACGATCTTGAGTAGAGATGCGGCGAGCAGAATCTTGATGATGGGGTCGTCGAACTTTTCGAGGAACTTCCACCAGACCGGTTCGCGGGGGAGAGGTGTAAGCCGGTTCGGGCCGAATTTCGCCCGACTCTCGTCAACCTGTTCGTTGGTCAGCCCGGTTTCGGCGGCATGTGGAAACAGTTCGGACACGGCGCGGAGTGATCGCATGTCGCCATTCTACGGACGCGGTGAACCTGCGGGTTGCACGCTAACCCGCGACAGTCCTCTCCTGTCCTCTGCACTTCACTCCGTCTTCTGACTGCTGTCTCCTGACGCTACTGTTCCATCACTTCTTTCTCTTTCGTGGCGCTAAGCGTGTCAATCTTGCCTTCGTAGCTCTTGAGCAGGTCTTGCATCTTCACCTTGCCCTTGTCGCGTTCGTCCTCGGTCATCGTTTTGGCCTTCTCCGCGTCGTCGAAGTGTTTGTTCCCGTCGCGGCGGATGTTGCGGCACGAGACCTTCGCGGCCTCGGCGGACTTCTTGAGTTGCGCGACGATCTTCTTCCGCTGGTCGCCGCTCATCGCGGGCATCGAGAGGCGGATCAACTTGCCGTCATTGTTGGGCGCGAGGCCGAGGTCGCTGGCGCGGATAGCCTTTTCGATCTCTTTGAGACTGTCGGCCGCGTAGGGCTTGATGACGATGGTCGCGGCGTCCGGGCACGTGACGCTGGCCACGTCGCGGATGGGCGACAGGGTGCCGTAGTTGTCCACGCGGAGCGAGTCGAGCATTTGAGGCGACGCCCGCCCGGTTCGCAAGCCTCGGAGTTCGTTGCGGAACACGTCCAGCGCCTTCTCCATCCGGTCTTCGGAGTCCTTCAGAATCTGTGGGGCATTCATGGCACACCAGGGTTCAGTGTTCAGTGTTCAGTCAGACACGATGGAATTATTGTCGCAGGTGGTGGGCAATCCGGGAAGATGGGCGAAGTCGCGTTCGCCGACTACCCGCTGACAATCGTCCCGATCGGCAGGCCGGCGACGGCCTTCTCGATCGCGCCGTCCTGCTTGTAGTTGAACACGAGGATGGGCAGTTTCGCGAGCCGGCACATCTCGAACGCGCCGATGTCCATCACGCCCAACTGCTTCTGGATCACTTGATCGAAGGTGAGTTTCTCGAACTTCTCCGCATACTGGTTCTTAACCGGGTCGGCGTTGTAGACTCCGTCCACTTTCGTGGCCTTCAGCAGAACGTCGGCCTGGAGTTCAGTTCCGCGGAGCGCGGCGGCGGTGTCTGTGGTGACGAACGGGTTGCCGGTGCCGCCCGCGAGGATCACGATGCGGCCTTTCTCCAGGTGCCTGATCGCCCGGCGCCGGATGTAAGGTTCCGCGACCGTCTCCATGCGCACCGCGCTTTGCAATCGCGTTTCCACGCCCATCGCTTCGAGCGTGTCCTGCAGCGCAAGTCCGTTCATGACGGTTGCGAGCATTCCCATGTAGTCGGCGGTCGCGGGTTTGATGCGCTCGTCGCCGGCGGAGAACTGCGCGCCGCGCAACAGGTTCCCGCCGCCGATCACGACCGCGAGTTGTACCCCACGGGCGGCGACCCGCGCGAGTTGCACCGCGATGGCTTTCGTCTCGTCGAGGCTGATGCCGAGTTTGCGGTCTTGGAACCCGAGCGCCTCGCCGCTGAGTTTCAGCAGGACGCGCTTGTACTTGGGCCGGTCGGAAGTGTCGGGCATGATTGTGCGGTCAGCGTGTGCGGGGACGCGGGGCGACATGCGCGCGCGTAGGCGATTCGCTTCTGGACAGACTACGAACCGCCTTTGCGTGCGGCAGGCTAACCGAGGCTTATACCAGCACCGAAACCTGCGCCGGTTCCGATCGCGAGCCGGAACAACCCCAGAACCAACCCCACGAGGATGATCCCCGCGATAATCCGCAACAGCATGAGTTGTTCGGTGAGGAGGAACCCGAGGCAACCGACCGAGACCAGCATGAAGCCGAACATCACGCCATAGCCCTCGTACAACCGCGACCGCTTGTTCCCGATTTCGGTGCCGCGTTTGTCCTCGTCCGCTTCTTTCTTTGGGATGATGTATTCGTCCTCGATCTTCTTCTTGTCGTCGTCGTATTTTTTCTGGTCGTCGCCGGTGAGTTCCGAGCGGTCCTTCTTCCCTTTTGGTAGCAACTTGCGGAGGCGCACTTCTTCTTCCAGGGCGAGTTTCTTTTCGTACTCGATCGCACGCTGGTTAGAGGCCGCGGCGAGAACCTGCAAGAACGTGAAGAACAGCACGAGGAACACACCGGTGCCGAACAGCAGACCGGGCACGCCGCCGATCGCTCTCAGCGGGTTGAAGCCGGGACCGAAGGGACGCCGTTTCTTGACAACGGGTTCCTCGGTTTCGTCCGCTGCCGATCGTGAGGGGGCCAGTGCCGGTTCGGTTCCGTCGTCCACCACCAACCCGGCCTCTGTGACCGTGAGTGCGGCGCTACATTTCTTGCACTTCAGCCGCCGCCCGATGTCCTTCGCGGCCACATTGTAAAGCGCCCCACACGTGGGACAGTTGCTGTTCACAGGTAGTTCCTGGTAAAGAAGTTATATCAATTTGGCAACGGCTTCGAGCCATGGAGACACATGAAGAACCCCTGCTCGACTTGAGGAGCGTTGTACCTTCCTTCAATTCGGCCGCGATTCGGCACCGCGGAGATGGTCGCCCGCAACGAGCAAAGGTGTTTGGAAACTCTACGCACCCCGCGAGAGGGTTGCAAGCGATTCGCGAACGTACGCGTGTAACTTTCAGTCGCCGTTAGTCAGGTGCCGGGGGTGGGCGATGCGGCGCTTGAGCAGGGCGGCCTCGGCGACGCCGTCGAGTACGCCGGGCAACACGTCCGAGACGGCCACGGGCGCGTCGCCGGCGGTCGCGGATTGCACGTTCCCGGTCACGTCGATGTGAACCGCGCGTTCACCCCGCACCGCGGCCATCACGCCCATGCCGACGCGCGTCAGCCGGTTGCCGGACAAGTCCAGGTGCCGTACGTGGGCGAACACCCGATCGAAGGCTTTGCGAGCCGCGGTCGCACCCGCGTCTGTGATTTGGTTGCGCGCCAGGCGCAGCGACTTCAACCGGCCGAGGTGGGGTGAGTCGAGCAGCGCCGCGAGACCCGAATCGCCCAGGTAGTTGTGTGAGAGGTCGAGTGTGGTACAAGCGGCGAGCGCGGGAGACAACGCGAGAACGGCCGCGCCCGCGTGCCCGATGGTGTTCGCCCGCAGCACCAGTTCCGGTTCTGTTTTCGTCGCGCGAGAAAACAACGCGGAACGCGAGAAGGCAGCAATCCCGGCGTCACCGATACGGTTCCCGCTCACGCGAAGCACGCGGACACGTGTGAACGACTTGCTCGCGACCACCGCCGTCAGCCCGGCGTCGCCGACGTCGTTGCCGGAGAGGTCCAGAGTGGTCAACCCCGCGAAGAACGGCGATCCCGCGAGGCTCATGATTCCCGCGTCGCCGATCAGGTCGTTGTCGTTGATCGCGAGCGCCGTGAGGCTCGCGAAGTTGCTGCTGCGGGCCAGGATGTGCACGCCCGCGTCGTCGAGTTCGTTGAACCCGAGGTCGAGCGATTCGAGGTTCTTGAGGTGCGGCGACCGAACGAGCGGTTCCAACCCGCGGTTTCCCAGAGAGCAGTTGCACAGGTCGAGTTCGTGGACGCGCGCGAGCAGTGGCGACGCAGCCACCTTCACCATCACGGGGGCCGCGTCGCGGAGGCTCAGACGGCGAATGTGGAGGCGCGAGAAGAGTTCATCGCCACGTTCGAGGAACGTGTTGGCATCGACAGATACGGAATCGGGAACGCCGCGGCGGAAATCGACCGTCTCGACCAACCCCGCGAGGTGCGCGGTCCACGCGTTGCGGTTGGTAGCGAGCAATTCGACCTGTCGGTCGCTGAGTGCGGGCCGGCGCGGGTCGTCTTCGCCGAGGCGCGCGAGCGCGAGTTGAACGCGGATCAGTTCCGCACGATCCGGTGCGCCGGAGTCGTCGAGGAAATCGGCGTACACCAGTCGCGGTCGGTCGTCCGCGTACCGGTCGAACACCGCGTCGAGGAACGGTTGCTCGTCCGTGAAGTACATGACGGCATCGTAACTCGTGAACGTCGGCGATGCGAGCGCGAAGAACCGTGACGCAGTCACTCACTCAACCGGCGGCCGAGGCGCTCGTGCAGCGCGGTTCGCACTGCGGAGTTGCCGTTGTACATCCCTCGGATGTCCAGTTCCGTTTGCGGCGACAGGTATTCGGATTCCGCCAGCGGTGACAGGTCGTCCACGTCGATCTCGTCGTTCATGCTCAGGTCGAGAACCTGGAACCGCGCGAGCCGCGGCGAGGACGCGAGTACATCCAGTACGTTCCGGCGCAGTTGGCACTGCGCGAGCCGAAGACCAGAGAGACGCCAGTGCGGGGAGTTCAGCACCGCATCTACGCCATCGGCGGTGATGCGTGTGCCACTCACGGACAGCACGCGGAGGTTCGCGAGGTCGGGGCACTCCGCGAGCGACTTCAGCCCGGCATCCGTGATCGACTCGTGCTGTTCGGCTCCTTCCTGGTGGTACACGCTGTTGCCGTTGAGGTGCAGAGTGTGGAGTTTTTTGAATCGGCCGCTGCGAGCCAGCGCGCGGAGCGCCTCATCCGTCAGGTAGTTGGACGACAGGTCGAGGTAGGTGAGCGATCCGGCCCACTGCGATTCACAGAGTTGTGCCACGCCGCCATCGCGCAGCCAGTTCTGCCCAACATCGAGAATGCCAAGTGCCGGCGAACCGGTCGCGGTGAAGAGCGGTTCGAGCGAGATTTCCGGCACCGAACCGTGTTGCGTCCGCAGCGATTCGGCCTGTGCCCAGAACCGTGAGCGGGCCAGCGCGTGGAGGTTCGCCATCGCGCTACCACAGCCGTTCATCTGGAGCTGCCGAAGTTCGGAAAGCGAACCGCAGCCGAGGAGATTGTCGAGCGAGATACCGCCGAGCGGCGTGCCCGAGATGTCGAGTTCGCGGAGCTTGCACTTCGCGGCACGGAACGCCACCCAGCCGTCTGGCGCGATCTGGTTGTAGCGGAGATCGAGTGCCTTGAGTCGCTCGCAGCACGGCGCGGCGAGCAGGCCACCCAGGTCGTCCGCAGTGATCTGTGCGCCGGCCGCGGTCAACTCTTCGAGGCTGTTCTTGGTCCCGAGGGCGCGAACGAGTTCCCACACGTCGAGCCGGCCCTCGTCGTAATACTGTGCCGGTGCGCCGCAGCGGAGAACCTTCAGTTGGTCGCGGAACGGAGCGTAGCCCAACAACTCTGGCAGGTCGCCCAAGCCCGGCCTTGCGGTGAGGTCGAGTTCGCGAAGTTTCGTGAAGTTCGAGCGGCAGAGGAATTGACCGAGTTCGCCGATCGTCGTGTACCAGCCCGCGAGGTCGATCGCTTCGAGGCGGGCGAACCACCCCTTCCGACCCGCTTCGCGCAGATCTTCGATCATGTCCATCTGACCGCCTTGCACGCTCCACCGACGGACCGGGTGTGCGGCGCACAGGTCGGAACCGGGGCCGAGCATGAAATACGGGTTGGCCGCGATCTCGTTCACGAACCCACGCTCGAATTCCCACTCCGTAAGCCCCTCCATGTCGTCGGGCGGGACACCGAGCCACGCGCATTCGTGTTCCGCGAGCAGGTCGTGTTCGCGGTCTTCGAGCGCGGCGCGTTGGGGATCGCCTTCGGGAATGCGCGCCCGTTCGACTTGCACGCGGATGAATTCCGCGCGTGCTGAGTCGCCCTCTTCGTCGAGGTAATCGGCGTAGACGAGGCGCGGTGTGTCCTCGTCGGGCATTTCACGGATCGCACGGAGCAGGGCGGCTTCGGTGGACATGCCTGGATGATAACAAACGCCCGCCGGGGAGCGAGGTGAGAAGAGCTATAGGAGTCCGGGTTCTTTCGGATCGATCGCGAGCGACCCGGTGAAACTCTTGAGCACTTCTACGACGAGTAAGTAGTGGTCGAAGTGCTCCATGAAGGGATCGGGCACGTCGGTCCAGATCTCGACGCGGCGGTCGGACGCGACCAACGCCTCGGCCTCGGCCGGTTCCACGCCCGCGAGGTGCTCGACCAGCCCTTCCGTTTCCAGTTGGATGTGCGCCCCCGCGACCAGCGCCAGCGCGATCCACCACTCACCCTTGCTGACGGTGATCTGATCCGCTTCGCGTGTGACGCCGAAGCTGGGGAACTTCGCGGTGAGCCGGGTGAGTGCCTCGTCAACGCTGAAGTCGGAATCGGGTCGGAGCAGGCCGAACGCGCGGTACATGGTACACCCCCGTTGAGGAATCGGAGAGGAGCCTCCTGTATCCTACACTGGCGTTCGTCAGGCACGCACGATCTTCTCGCAACCCGCGGTGACGGGTTTGGTCGCGTTCCGGGTGTCGATAACGAACTGGCTGTGCCTCACAAGAAACCGGTAGTCGTAAACCGCGTGATCCGTGCCGATGAGCACGCAGTCCTGTGCGAGAGGTATTCCGCCGTGAGCGGCGCGCTCGTCATTGGTTCGAGGTGCGGCCAGTACCGCACTCGCGGCAGCGACGGTAAGTGCGCGTCGTTGTAACTGACACTCGCACCCTTCTTCAGCAGCAGGTCGAGCAACGCGAAACTCGGCGACTCGCGCGGGTCGTCAATGTCCTACTTGTACGCCACGCCGAGAATCGCGACCTTGCTCCCGCGGGACGATTGCAAAGTCGTAGGCATCAGCGGACCAAGAGGTTGACCGCCTTGTCGATGTCCCAGTTGAGGGCATCAGGACGATTGCGAAGTAGTAGGCACACTCCGTGTGCCGTTCTTGGGTCTGTTGAAATCGTGGCGATTTGCTCGCTCGCAGCGACGGCACACGGAGTGTGCCTACTTCTTTGCAATCGTCCTGAGATTTCGCACGGAACGGTTGAACGCCCGCCCTACCGACTGCTACACTACTTATTCCTGCCCGACTTCGACCTCCGGCCTGCTTCAGTCCCTCCCGCGAGGTTCGCTTCCATGCGGATTCGTTACGCGCTCGTTTCGCTCGCCGCTGTTGCACTCCCGGTCGCGGCTCGCGCCGAAGAACCGGCGAAGGTGAGTTACTACAAGGACGTGCGGCCGATCTTCGCCCAGAACTGTAACGGCTGCCACCAGCCCGCGAAGCCGCTCGGCGGCTACGTGATGATCACCCACGCCGACCTGCTCAAGCCCGGCGAGCGCGGGAAGCCCGGCGTCGTCGCGGGGAAGCCTGCGATGAGTCACCTCATCGAGCAGATCAAGGTTCACGACAACGGCAAAGCCGAGATGCCGAAGAACCGCGACCCGCTCAATGTGATCCAGATCAAACTTATCACCGACTGGATCGCGCAAGGCGCGACCGACGACACCCCCGCGAGCGCGAAGGCGGTTGTGGTGGACGCGGCGAACCCGCCGAAGTACTCCGCTCCGCCGGTCGTGACCGCGCTCGCCTTTAACGGCGATGGCTCGCGTCTCGCGGTCACGGGCTATCACGAAATTCTGCTCTACGACACCGGTGAGTTCCAGCTTCAGTCGCGGCTCATCGGCATCTCGGAGCGTGTGCAGTCGATCGCGTACTCACCTGACGGGAAGAAACTCGCTGCCGTCGGCGGCGCGCCGGGCCGCTTCGGTGAGGTTCAAGTCTGGAGTCCCGAAGGAGAGAAGCTGCTGGTATCCGCGCCAATCACGTTCGACACGCTCTACGGCGTTAGCTGGTCGCCGGACAATAAGTCGCTCGCGTTCGGTTGTTCGGACAACACCGTGCGCGCGGTGGACGCGATCAACGGGAAACAGATTCTTCAGATGGGCACGCACTCGGACTGGGTGCTAGGCACTGTGTTTTCGCAAGACGGATTGCACCTCGTTTCCGTCGGCCGCGACATGAGCATGAAACTCACCGAGGTCGGCACGCAACGGTTCGTGGACAACGTGACCAGCATCACACCCGGCGCGCTCAAGGGCGGGCTGATGGCGGTAGACCGCCGACCACAGAAAGAAAAGAAGATGCAGAAGATCCCGGCCGACACACCGGGTGCGAAGCCGAACGTGTACGACGAGGTCATCATCGCCGGGTCCGACGGCAAGCCGCGGCTCTATAAGATGCACCGCGAAGTGAAGCGTGAGATCGGCGACGACTCGAACCGCGTTCGCGAGTACGAGGCAATGACGGGCCGCATTTCGGCGGCGGCGTTTAACACCGAGGGCACCAAGTTCGCCGCGGTCAGCAGCCTCGACGGAAAGGGCGAAGTCCGCGTGTACGACGCGACCAGCGGCGCGAAGGTAGTGTGCGAGAAGGTGACTGGCCCAGCGTACGCGGTCGCGTGGCATCCGAAGGGCAACATGATCGCTTCCGCCGGCTTCGACGGAACCGTGTGGCTGCACGACCCCGCCACCGGCAAGTTGCTGCACAGCTTTGTTGTGCTACCGAAGAAGTGATCCCGTTCTTCGCCCTCTCTCCCGCAAGGGGAGAGGGCGAATACAACACACGCAACGCGAGACCTGTTCCATGAAACTCTTCCGATACGTCGCCGCTGCTCTGCTGGTCGCGGTCGCGCTGCCGGCCTTCGCGCAAGAAAAGCTCCCTGATGGAGCGAAGGTCACGAAACTCGACGTTCACCCCCTGAAGGTCGAACTCAGCGGGCCGTTCGCGTACTCGCAACTGCTCGTCATCGCGACGCTCGACAATGGCGAGACCGTCGACGCGACGCGCATCGCGAAGATCACCACGCCGAAGACCGCCACCGTGAACGCGGTCGGGCTGGTGCGGCCGACCGCCGACGGAGTGGGGGAGATCGCGGTGTCCCTCGCGGGGCTTACCGCGAACATCCCGTTCGCCGCGAAGGACCTCGCCAAAGATACCCCGGTCAGTTTCGTGACCGACGTGCAACCGGTACTCGGCAAGCTCGGGTGCAACGCGGGCACCTGCCACGGGGCGCAGGCCGGCAAGAACGGCTTCAAGCTCTCGCTCCGCGGCTACGACGCGCTGTACGACTTCCGCGCGCTCACCGACGACCTCGAAGGCCGCCGGTTCAACCGGGCCGCGCCAGAGAAGAGCCTCATGTTACTCAAACCGGCCGGCGCGGTGCCGCACCACGGCGGCGTGACGATGACCGCCGCCGACCCAAACTACGAACTGGTCCGCCGGTGGATCGCGCAGGGCGTCAAACTCGACCTCGACGCGGTGCGCGTCAAGTCGCTCGAAATCTTCCCCAAGAACCCGTCGATCGGGCGCATCGGGCAGAAGGTGCAGTTCGCCGCGATCGCCACTTACACGGATGGCCGGCGGCGCGATGTGACTGCCGAAACGTTCATCGACAGCAGCAACACCGAAGGCGCGACCATCGACAAGGCCGGGTTGGCCACGACGCTGCGCCGCGGCGAAACGACGATGCTCGCGCGCTACGAAGGCGCCTACGCCGCCAGCACCATTATCATCATGGGCGACCGCACCGGGTTCGCGTGGGAACCGCGACCGGTTCACAACTACATCGACGACCTCGTTGACGCGAAGTTGAAGAAGGTGAAGGTTCAGGCGAGCGAACTGTCCGACGATGCCGCGTTCCTGCGCCGCGTCTACCTCGACCTCACAGGTTTGCCGCCGACTTCGGACCAGGTGCGTGCGTTCATCGAAGATAAACGCGAGAACCGTGCAAAGCGTGAAGCCGTGATCGACTCACTCGTGGGCGGCGATTCGTTCATCGAACACTGGTCGAACAAGTGGGCCGACATGCTTATGGTGAACCGCAAGTTCCTCGGGGATGTGGGTGCCACCGCGTTCCGCAAGTGGATCCGCGACGCGGTCGCGGAGAACCGGCCCTATGACAAGTTCGCGTACCAGATCATCACCGCGGCCGGGTCGAACGTCGAAAGCCCGCCAGCATCGTACTACAAGACGCTCCGCACCCCCGACGCAGTGATGGAGAACACCACGCAGTTGTTCCTCGCGGTGCGGTTCAACTGCAACAAGTGCCACGACCACCCGTTCGAGAAGTGGACGCAGGACCAATACTTCAGCCTCGCGGCGTACTTCGCGCAGGTCGGCCGCACGGAAGACCCGAAGTTCCGCGGGCAGAAGCTCGGCGGCACGGCGGTCGAGGGCGCGAAGCCGCTCGTCGAGGTTATCACTGACCTGAAGGCCGGCGAGATCAAGCACGACCGCACCGGCACTGACGCGACGGCGAGCTTCCCGTACCCGGTGGCCGCGGACCAGCTCGCCGGCGAGACACGCCGCGTCGCGGTCGCGAAGTGGATCACTTCGCCCCAGAACCAGTACTTCGCGAAGAGCTATGTGAACCGCGTGTGGAGCTACCTGCTCGGCATCGGCATCATCGAGCCGGTGGACGACATCCGCGCCGGCAACCCGGCCACGAACCCAGAGTTGCTGGACAAGTTGACCGAGGATTTCGTGAAGAGCGGGTTCGACACGCAGAAGCTCATCAAGACCATCTGCAAGAGCCGCACGTATCAACTCTCGCTCGCGACGAACAAGTGGAACAAGGACGACGAAATCAACTACGCGCACGCACTCGCGCGGCGGCTCCCGGCGGAAGTGTTGTTCGACAGTATCCACCGCGTGACTGGTTCGCAAACACGGCTCCCCGGTCTGCCCGCCGGTGCGCGTGCCGCGCAGTTGCTCGACAGCAACGTCGATCTGCCCGGTGGGTTCCTCGACCTGTTCAACAAGCCGGTGCGTGAAAGCTCCTGCGAGTGCGAGCGCGGCACTGGGCTGAACCTCGGGCCAATCCTGGCAATGGTGAACGGCCCGATCGTCGCGGACGCGATCAAGGATCCGAACAACCGGCTCAACAAGTTCATCCAGAGCGAGAAAGACGACGGGAAGGCCGCCGACGAAATCTATCTCGCGGTGCTGAATCGCTTGCCGAACGCGAAGGAGCGCGCCGCGGCCATCGCCGCGATCCGCGCCGCTGCTGCTGATCACGCCGCACTGATGGCGGAGTTCAAGCCCAAGGTCGATGCGTTTGACAAGTACAACGCGACTCTCGACGCCAAACAGAAGGTGTGGGAGGATGGCCTCAAGGGACAGAAGCCGACCGCGTGGACCGTGCTCGACGTGCGCCGCGCGCAAGGGCAGACGCCCGATACCGTGCTGAAGGTAAACAAGGATGGATCGGTTCTCGCCACGGGGCGGGCACCGGAAACGGAGATCTACACCGTGTCCGGCCTGATCGAAACGGACAAGCCGATCACCGCGATCCGGCTCGAAGCACTGTCCGATCCGACGCTGCCGCTGCAAGGGCCGGGCCGTGCAGACAACGCTAACTTCGTACTGAACGAGTTCCGGCTCACCTACAAGGCGCTCGACAAACCGGACGCGAACCCCGCTGCGATCAAGCTCACCGCGATCGACCAGATCTTCGCGCAGCAAGGGTTCCCGGCCGCGAACGCGGTGGACGCGAACCCGGCTACCGGGTGGGCCACGTCTCCGCGGTTCGGGGTGGATAACGCGGCGCTGTTCAAGTTCGAGAAGCCGGTGAGCGGCCCAGCCGGCGTGTACTTCACCGCGGTACTCGACCACCGCTTCGGGACCAAGCACAGTATCGGGAAGTTCCGCCTCTCCGTGACGACGGACGCGGCACCGAAGTTGGGTGGCTCGCTGACGCCGGGCCAGATCGTGCTTCTCGACACGCCGGCCGACAAGCGAACGCAGGCGCAGAAGGACACGCTGCGTCAGATGTATCTGGCCCAGGACAAGGAGTACGTTCGGCTCGCGGCCGAAGCCGCGAACGCGCCGCCCTCCGACGCACGCGTTCTCGGCGCGCAAGACCTCGTTTGGGCGCTCATCAACAACCCGGCGTTCCTGTTCAACCACTAGGAGCGAAGAAGACCTCTCCCCCAACCCCTCCCCTAAAAAGGGAGGGGAGCAAAGCAGCCTTCGAGTATCGCTCCCCACTATCTCTTGTTTGAAGCCCCTCCCTTCTTAGGGGAGGGGTTGGGGAGGGGTTCTGATGATCGCCGAGAAACTGCGTCAGTGGCTCGAATGGGCGGTGCAGGCCGGTGCTTCCGATCTGCACGTGGTCGTCGGGCACCCGCCGGTGATTCGCGTTCACGGCGACCTCACCGAACTGCCGGAAGCACCGCTCGCCGAGGACGAAGTCGAAACGCTACTCCTCTCCGCGTGTCCCGAAGACGCGCTTCAACGCCTCCAGTCACAGAAGAACGCGGACTTCTCCTTCGAGTGCCCGGTCACGGGGAAGGCGGCTCGCTTCCGCGCGACGCTGTTCCTCGCAGGCGGCGACACGGGTGGGTGCTTCCGCGTCATCCCGGACGCGATCCCCGATCTCGCGTGGGCCGGGTTTCCGTCTGATCTCGCGACGAAGTTGGTCGCGCTGCGCGACGGGTTGGTGATCGTGACCGGCGCGACCGGCTCCGGCAAATCGACGACGCTCGCGATGGTCGTGAACCGGCTCAACAAGGCCGGTGGTTACCGCATCATCACGGTGGAAGAACCCGTTGAATATCAGTTCCCGCGCGAACCGAACTCCGTCGTCACGCAGCGCGAGGTTGGCGGCGACGTGCTTTCGTTTGCCGATGGACTGAAGTACGGTTTGAGGCAAGACCCCGACGTGATTCTGGTTGGTGAGATTCGCGACCGCGAGACGGCACAGATGGCGCTCAGTGCGGCGGAGACGGGTCACCTCGTCTTCAGCACACTTCACACACGCGACGCGAAAGGCGCGATCACGCGGTTCCCGGACCTGTTCCCGCCGGACGCGCAGTCCGCGGTGCGCTCGCAACTCGCGATGAGCCTGCGTGCGATCGTGAGTCAGCGGCTCCTGCCCAGCATCCAGAAGACGCAAAAGCGGCATCTGGCGCTGGAGGTGATGTGGAACACGCACCCGATCGCGAACGCGATTCGCACCGGGAAGGTTGAGAGTATCGACAACTACATCCTGACCGGTCGCGACGAGGGAATGTACACGTGCGACGAGTCGGTGCGGTTGCTGTTGCGTGCGGGGAAGATCACGCGCACCGTCGCGGAGCAGAACGTCCGCGACGTGAAGTTCTTGAACCATTGAGTTCCAAAGTAGTAGGCACATGCCGTGTGCCTACTACGTTAACCACTTCACCCCTTCAGCAACTCGCAGGCTTCCTTGTGAGCCGGGGCTGCGTAGCCGTAAGCGCTCGCGGTCACGCGGGCCAGCGCGATCAGTTGCCGCCACTTGAACGCACTCCGCGCACGCGCGAATTCGTCGGTCGCAGTGGCGTAGTACTTCTCCGCGTGCAGCGCGCCGTCTTCGCTGATCGCGAACCCGCGGAACAGCCCGAAGACGTCCTTCGCGGTGGTAGGCTTCTCCGCACCTATGCGGGCGGTGATCGCGGCGGCCTGCACCTGATCCTTGGCACGTATCGCGGTGTCGAGTTCCTTCAGGAGTGAATCAGCCGGCAGTCCCTTAACCTTCTCGCTATGCTCGGTGCGGGGGTACGGATCCCACTTCGTGAACTCGGTGCGCTGGGTGCGGTCGCGACCGACCTGATAGCCCGCGAGAATCAGACTCGTGACCTGCGTGCGGCGGTCGCCGACGCTCGCGAGGTTCCGCCACGCGTGGATCGTGTCGCAGGAGTGGACGCCAATCGAATCGCCGTGGATGCTCCCCTCCGGCTTGCCCGCGGACACCCACGACTTCGGTCGTCCCTCGTCGCGCAGGATCAATTGGTTCGCGGCCAGCGAGAGCGCTTCCCCGATTGCGTCGGCGCTGAAGCCTTCGGCGAGCGCGGCGGCCACCGCATCAGAGGACTGTGCCGCGTCGGACTTGAAGATCGTCTCGGCGAATTGGAGCACCCACTTGTCGTCGGCCGACTTCACGCCGGGTTTTGTGCCGACCAGTTTGTACTGGTCGAGCAGTTTGGGGAGTTGCTCGCGGATCGCGGCGTTGTATTTCGCCTGATTCGCGTTTGCCTCGACCTTCACGCAGTAGTGGACCGACTGACGGAGCATTGTGGCCGCGCGTTCGGTGCCGACGAATCGCGTCAGATCCCACGCTCGCGACACCAGCACGACGCGGTGAACCTCGGTTGCGTCGTCTACTTCCACCATCAGTTCGTTGAGCGCGTCTTCCGCCTTGCCGCTCGCGCAGATCGCGGCGAAGGTCGCTTCGGCCGCGTTCAGGTCCGCTTTTCGGGCCGCGTCGCGGAGTTGCTCGCCGCTGCCGCGATCCGTCGCCAACTTGCTCGGCTTCACCGGCTTCAGCGTCTCTTTCGCCGGGCCGAAATCCTTCAACCGCGCTGAATTGCGGTGCAGTACCTTCAACACCGCGAGCGGCTTCTTCGCAGTGTCCTTCTCTTCCTGTGACATCTGGTACGCCGGGGCGAGCGCCATCAGCGTGTGGAAGCCGATGTAGTCTTCGCCGCCGAACGCGCGTGCGTTGGTGAGTGCCGCCGCCGCGACGAGTTGCTTTAGTTCGGTGCCGCTCTTGAGTTTCGCAACGACTGCCGCGACGAGTTTGTCCGGCGGCGTCTCTTGAAGGAAGTTCACGAGCGGGTCGAGGTCGCCGAACGTGAGCCTGGTGGGTTCGTCGGCCGCGAACGCGGTGCCGAACCCCAGGTCACTGGCGAACGCGGTGCCGACGCTCGCGGCGATCATGCCCTTACCGATGTCCGCGAACAGTTCGCGACGATTCCGATTCAACATGAGAGGCTCCCGGGGAGGTAGGGCGCGGTGGTGAACCGCGTCCGGGAGGAAGGAAAGTAGCAACTGTGTTTGAGGATACCGCGCGCGGGCGTGTGGAGGAAGTAGAATCAGCCGTCAGCCCGTGCGGCCCTTCCCGGCGATGATGCGTGATTCTGTCAGCACCAGGTCCATGAATACGTCGTGCGCCGCGACCGGGATTGCTTCAAAGAGCTGGCAGTCGAACGCGATCGCAACGAGCGGTGCGTCCTTGCGAGCTTGCGCGAGTAACCGGTCGTAATAGCCCTTGCCCTGACCCATCCGCCCTCCGTGCGAGTCGAACGCAGTTCCCGGTACCATCACCAGGTCGAGTTCGTCCGGCAGAACCTTCTTTTGCGGCAGGCCGCGGAGTTCCACTTTCGGCTCGAGAATCTTGTACGCGCCCTCTACCAATTCGCTGATGTCTTCGAGCAGGAACAATTCGAGGCAGTTCGTCTCGACGACGCACCACGGAACGACCACACGCTTGCCGTGCGTGAGCGCCTCCGGCAGCGTGTGCCGGGTACGCACCTCGCTCCCGGCGTCGACGTACCACATCACCGTTTTCGCGGCTTCGTATGCCGGCAGTGAGGTGAACTTCCGGCAGATGTCGATGCTCAGCGCGTCCTTGTTCTTCTGGGCCACGCGGTTTTTGCGGGCCAGTTCCCGGAGGAACGTCTTCATTGTCTTTGCGTCGGTCGGTTGGGTGCTGTCGTTAGACATGAGGGCTCCGTTCGGGTTGCTCGCAGTGTACCGCTGGAAACGGCTACCGACATCGGGAGTGGACACGTGTTGAGTTAAAATAAAACAGCAACCAACCAGTTCAAGGAGTCAAATCGTGGTCAAGCAGAACCAACCCCAACAGCGCGCGACGTTCGCGATTGTCACCGTCGTTCTGCCCGGACCGGACCGGAAGCGGCAGCCTGCCCCATACCTGTTTCATGTTACGTATCGGAACCCAAAACCGAACGAACCGGGTTGCGTGATGACGTGGAACGTGACCGGTGGGCGAGAGGAGTACCAAATCGCGGCCGAACGCACCGAAGACGCCCACCTGTACTGGCACTGTACGTGCCCGGACGCGGTGTACCACGGCGAGAACCACCACGCACACCGCTGCAAGCACGTCCAGGGGCTACATGCGATGCTGGAAACGATTGGCAACCCGGTGCGGAGGCAGCCTGCGGCTGCCTAGTGTGAGTGTGAGTGAAAGAGAAAACAGTGAAGAGAAAGCCAGAACCCCTTCGGCTTTCTCTTCACTGTTTTCTCTTTCTGCCACACTCACACTTTTCGAGCCGGGAACCGGTCCTGCAGCGCGGTCACGGTCAGTTCCTGTTGTTTGAGCGCACGGCACGCTTCTACGGCGGCTTGCGCCGCGGAGATTGTGGTAATCGCTGTCACACGACTGGCGACCGCTTCGGCCCGAATCTTCGACTCATCGGTCGAGCTTCCGCGACCGGTTGGCGTGTTGACGATCAGTTGCACTTTCCCATTCTTCATGTGGTCGAGCAGGTTCGGCCGTCCCTCCGCGATTTTCGGCACATCTTCGACGGGAACGCCGCGGTCGCGCATGTACTGGGCCGTGCCGCGGGTCGCGATCACCTTGAAGCCTAACTCCGCGAACCCTCGGGCAATCGGCACCACAGCTTCCTTGTCGCGGTGGGCGACCGAGATGAACACCGTGCCCGAGAGTGGCAGCGGGGAACTGGCTGCGAGCTGCGCCTTCGCGAACGCCATCGGCATGCTGTCGTCGATACCCATGACCTCGCCGGTGGACTTCATCTCTGGGCCGAGGATGATGTCCACGCCAGGGAATTTGTTGAACGGGAACACACTCTCCTTGATCGAGTAGTGTTGCGGGATCACCTCATCCTTCACACCCAACTCGTCGAGTGTCTTGCCGACCATCACGAGCGCCGCGAGCCTGGCGAGGGGCACCCCCGTGGCCTTCGACACGAACGGAATTGTGCGGCTCGCGCGGGGGTTCGCTTCGAGGATGTAGACCTTCGGCGGGTCGGTCGCGATCCCGTCGGCGCGGATGCCCGATACCGCGAACTGGATGTTCATCAAGCCCTTCACGTTTAGCGCCGCAGCCAACTTCCGTGCCTGAACCTTGATCACCGTGATGACCTCAGCGGGCAGGCTGTGCGGCGGGATCACGCATGCGGAGTCGCCGGAGTGGATGCCGGCCTCTTCGATGTGCTGCATCACGCCGCCGATCACGGTGCGGATGCCGTCGCTCAAGCAATCGACATCGACCTCGGTTGCGTTCTCGAGAAACTGGTCGATCAGAACCGGTCGGTCCTTCGACAGGTCCGGTTCGACGCGGCGGATGTAGGCGCTGAGTTCGTCCTCGTTGTAGACGATCTTCATGTCGCGTCCGCCGAGCACGAAACTCGGGCGCACGAGGATCGGGAAGCCGATTCGCCGGGCGACGCGGAGCGCCTGCGATTCGTCCACCGCGGTACCGTTCGAGGGCTGGAGCAGCCCGATTTCGGTGACGAGTTTCGCGAAACGCTCACGGTTCTCCGCGATGTCGATGCTGTCCACGCTGGTGCCGATGATCGGCACGCCGGCCATTTCGAGCGGCGTCGCGAGGTTCAGCGGCGTTTGCCCGCCGAACTGCACGATCACGCCTTTCGGCTTCATCCGGTCGTTGATGTTCAGCACATCTTCGGGCGTCAGCGGCTCGAAGAACAGATGGTCCGACGTGTCGTAATCGGTGCTGACGGTCTCCGGGTTCGAGTTCACCATGATGACTTCGTAGCCGTTGTCGCGGAGTGCGAACGCGGCCTGTACGCAGCAGTAATCGAACTCGATCCCTTGCCCGATGCGGTTCGGTCCACCGCCGAGGATCATGATCCGCTGCTTGCCGCTCTCGGCTCGGACTTCGTCCTCGCCAGCCGGCAGTGGGCAGTGGGCAGTGGGCAGAGAAACACGGTCTTTACTGCCCACTGCCCACTGCCCACTGCCCACCACTCCCCGTTCATACGTTGAATAGTAGTACGGCGTGTACGCCTCGAACTCGGCGGCACAGGTGTCCACGCTCTTGAACACAGTTTCGACGGCTTGTGCCCGGCGAAGTTTCCGCACCTCGGTCTCGGACACATTCCAGATGTGTGCCAACTGCCGGTCGATGAACCCGTGCTGCTTGGCCTTCAGCATGATGTCCGGCGTAACCTGGTCAAGCGAGCTGAGCGCGCGCAGCTCCTCCTCCACGCCGACGAGGTCTTCGATCGCGCGCAGGAACCACGGGTCGATCTTGGTGCGTTCGTGGATCTCCTCGACCGACATGCCCGCGAGCATCGCGTAGCGCAGATACCAAATGCGGTCCGCGTTCGGGCTGGCCAACTTGAAGCTGATCTCCTCGCGCGCCGGCGGGTTCGCGGTGCCCCAGCGGTCCCGCTTGTCGCAGCCGATCCCGAACCGGCCCACCTCCAACCCGCGGAGCGCCTTCTGCAGCGACTCCTTGAAGGTGCGGCCGATCGCCATCGTTTCACCCACGCTCTTCATCTGCGTGGTGAGCGTGGTGTTCGCCTCCGGGAATGTCTCGAACGCGAACCGCGGCACCTTCGTCACGACGTAGTCGATCGTCGGCTCGAAGCACGCGGGCGTTTCGCGCGTGATG
>SXGU01018141.1_pt1 | contig 48322 bp, 40 predicted proteins | sample 3174531 | NCBI WGS metagenome assembly SXGU01 (sample SAMN11356863, study PRJNA531348) | freshwater metagenome | isolation source: freshwater sample F1-140 | place: China: Fuxian Lake, Yuxi | collected 2017-12-25 | reverse complement strand
GCGCTCGTGCAAGATTCTCGCCCGCAACGGGCGAAATCGTTGCACTCGCTTTGGAATGCGCTGGGGCGAGTGAATCGCCACCAGCGCATGGCGGGCTCAGTGCGTCGGTCGAGCGCGAGCAAAGGGCGTCGGAATTGCGCCGCTCGCGATTCACTCGCGGCGGCGCAGTCGAAAGCGAGCGAGACGGCGCGGCTACGGCGTCGTCGGCGCATTGGAGGCATCGCGCCGTAAGTCGCGAGCGCTCAAACCTCGCGCTCCCGCTCAAGCCCTCGTGGCGCCCACTATGATTTCCTCATGCGGATTGAGTTGCGCAATCTTGCAGGCAAGCGGCTCGGCCATGTGCAAGCCGACACGGGTTCGCGCCCCGCACGCGTGCCTGTCATCCCGATTGCCGCCCGACCGATTCGTGCTGATGTCTTCCTGCGCTGGGATGAGGCGATCGACGACGCGGGGTCGCTGCGCAAGTGCGTGGTGTGTGGCTGTGAGGAACTTTATGTTCGCAAGAACATGCCCCAGGTCACGCCGTTCATTATTCTGCTGGCGTTCATCGGTGCGCTCGTTGCTGCATTGGGGCTCGCAAACCACCCAGCGACGGTCGCGCTTCTCATTCTGCTTCTCATCGTCGATGTGGCAACGCTCTTCCTCGCGCGAAGGTATCTCCATTGCTACCGCTGTCGCAGTACCTTTATGGGTGCGCAGATTGCGCGCTACATGCGACCATGGGACCGTGGGGTGGCGGATCGCATGCGAGTGACCGAGCGTGAGGCCTCGACGCTTCTTCCTACCGTGCTGACCGGCGCTGTGCCGATGCAAGGTGCTGTGGAGAGCGCCCCTTGACGAGTCAAACGACGCGATCAGAATCACTCATTATCCTCGGAGGTGGGGGTCACGCTGCTGTTGTCGCGGAAAGCGCCAAGCGCATGGGGTTGGTGCTGGTGAGTTTTGCTGCGGATCAGGAACCGAAAGATCTTTGCGGGTTGCACGGCGCTGCATGGTGCGGGCCGATTGCTGGCGAACGCGTTGCGTCCCTGCTCGCTGAAGGGGCTGTCGCACATGCGGCGGTAGGCGATGGCGCGTTGCGATTGCAGTGGATGTCCGCGTTGGCGTCCGCGCGCTTCAAGGCGATCATTGATCCAAGCGCGATCGTTTCCGTTTCAGCGCAGATCGCCGAAGGTGTGTTCGTGGGCCCGCGCGCGATCATCAATGCGCGTGCGACCATCGAAGCGGCGGTGATTGTGAACAGCGGAGCAATCGTCGAGCATGACTGCATCATTGGAAGAGGGTCTCATGTTTCACCCGGCGCGATCTTGTGTGGAACAGTGACAGTCGGCGCGCTCACGCACATCGGAGCGGGAGCGGTTGTGCTGCCTGGCATTCGAATCGGCCAGCGTGCTCGCGTGGGAGCCGGCGCGGTGGTCACGAAGGATGTCGACGATGGGTCGACCGTTGTCGGAGTGCCCGCGAATGCGCGTGCCGATGCAGTGCACTAGAGGCGCGCGCTCCACACCACCGCGGCTGAGAAGAACACCAACAGGGCCATGCCGAGCACGGCGTAGGCGACAGCGAGCAACGCGTCTTTGGGAGGAAGTCGAAAGAGCACGGCGTAGAGCAAGGCGCCTGCGATGAGTGGTCCTACATTGTTGATCGCGAGTTTCAAGAATCGATAGTCACACGGCACGATCCACGCGAGCATGCCAAAGGTCGCCATGAACGCGCACTTTGCGAGCAGCGACGGCACATCGCCGAGCGGGCGCTGTTGCAGGCACGCGAGGCACGCGATGCCGAACACGAATCCCACGGTCGCGAGAACAGAAAATGTCAGCGAACGCAGCGCGCCGGAAAGTCGCTCCATGATCGAGAGATCCAGAGTGGCAGCGTTCTCTGAGCCGCTCGGGATGGCGAGCCCTTCGGCGCCGGCGAGCCACGCAAGCAGGAGCACGCCGAGCGCGCACGCAGCCGCGATGCACCACCCCTTCGCGTGACTTGGGTGTGAGACGGGAGGTGGAAGGCTCGTGTCGTTTGAAAGCGAGGCATCGACTTCATCAGGATTGAGATCGGCGGTGTCCTCGCTTGGAGGAATCACGACATTCGACCGCGACTGTGCTTCGACTGCTCGCTCGACTCGCTCGGCGTGCAATCGCGCGGACGCGTCGTTCGGTTCGTCCGGCACAAGGTCGTAATGATCTGTCGAGTTCGGCTGCTGCATGTCAGTCCTCGCGTGGATCATGACATGCTATTGGAGTGTCCGCTCGTCATGAAGTACGCTGCTTGCGCCGCACCACGCTTTCCACGGAGCTCTCGATGACGGGTCCAATGCAAATGCCTCGACCGAACGACGCTCACCGCGCACTTGAGGCGCTGATTGGTCGATGGCAGGGCGAAGAAATCATGCACCCATCGCCATGGGACTCGACTGGCGGCGTTGCGGTTGGCATGGTGCACAACATGCGCTCGCTCGATGGGTTCGCGATCGTGCAGGACTATCAGCAGGTCCGCAATGAAGTGGTGAACTTCTGGGGACACGGCGTGTTTCGATATGACGCGCAGAAGTCCCAGTATGAACTGCACTGGTTCGACTCGTTCGGAGGTCCACCCTCAAACTTCGTTGGAACCTTCGATCACGGCATCCTGGCGTTGCAACAGAGCATGCACGGCGGTTTCATGCGAGCGACATGGGACCTCCGCCACGCAGGCGTCATTCGCTACAAGGCAGAAGTGAGCGGAGATGGAACCCAGTGGGCGCCGTTTATGGAAGGCGTTTACGAGCGGGTTTGAGCTCATCCCTTGAGCGCTCGTGGCAGGTTTCTTGCCACGCCAAGGCGCGTGGCAAAAACTCTGCACTCGGCATGGGCTTGAGCGGGGGCGTGGAATTCTGCCGCGCGTGAGCTGAGCGCTCGTGTCAGGTTTCGTGCCGCGCCAAAGCGCGCGACGGAAACGCTGCACTCGCTATGGATCGCGCCGCCGCGAGTGAATCGCGATCGGCGCGAATCGACCTCACTCGACGCGCGCGGACAAATTCCAGCGCTCCCTTTGGACTCCGGCGGGCCGAGTGAATCGGCACCGCCGGAGATCGATCTCAGTCAGCCAATCGAGCGCGAACAAAAGACGCCGAACTTGCGCCGCTCGCGAGCGCTCAATGTTCGTACTCCGGCGCGTTGCTTTACTCGCCGTCCTCGACTTCGGGCGGTCGCCCAGCTTCTCGGCTCAGTCTTCGTTCGTCTCTTCGGGCGGCGTGTAGTCGCCAAAGATCGCGCTTCCGATTCGAACCATGTTCGCGCCGCACTCAATCGCGGTCTCGAAGTCGCCACTCATCCCCATGGAGAGAATGTCGAAGCGCAATCCAGCGTCGGTGTTTCCGATGCGGCTCGCTTTGATCTCCTCAAAGAGCTCTGCGCAGCGGACAAAGGTGCGTCGAGCCTCGACGGGATCAACTGAGCCATCCTTGTTCTCAGGCGCCATGCACATAAGGCCACGCGCGCGCAAGTGAATCATCGTGTCGATCATCTCAACGACATGCCGAGCAGCCGCGGGTGCGACACCATGCTTGGATCGTTCTCCACTCACATTGACTTCGACAAGGACATCGACGGGCTGGGTTCGCTTCTGACAACACTCCTGGATCTCTTCGGCGAGGCGGAGTGAGTCGACAGAGTGCACGAGGCGCGAGATCTCGATCGCCTTCTTCACCTTGTTGCGCTGGAGTGTGCCAATGAGGTGCCAGCGCACACCAGATCCATTCGCATCTACTCCATTGCCATTGGGAAGCACGGCATTGGGGCGTTCACGACGCCGAAGCATCTGCTCATCCACAAGCGCGGCGCGTTGGATGAGTTGCTGCACTCGATTTTCGCCGAGATCGAGATGTCCAAAGGAGAGCAGGTCTCGCACTTGTTCCATCGAGGCGTGCTTCGTGACAGCGACCACCGCAATGTCCGACGCGCGCCGACCGCTTCTCGCCGCCGCGGCTGCAACGCGCGCCATCACGCTGTCGTAACGACTGCGGAGTGCGGCGCCCAATGGGACATTCGCATTTCGATCATCAGGCGAGGAGGGTTGTGCGTTGGGCTCGTGCTTGGGAACCATTGTGGCGGTTTCAGCAGGCATGGATGTCACGCGCGCACCTTTGGTCGTGGATGGCGTGGTGCTCTTCACAGTCGCTCCGGTTGCCGCAGATTTCATTGCAGGAGCAGCGTAGTCGTAGCGTGCAGGCGCGACAAGCAGGATTCTTCAGCGCTTGCTTGGATGCTACCTTTCCGGCATGCCCGCGATGGATCTGAAGAAGACTCCCTGCGTCCTCATCATTCGCGATGGATGGGGGGAGAATCCCCATGCGTCCCATGACGCGTTCAATGCCGTCAAGCTCGCGAGCACGCCGTGCGATGACATGCTTGCGGCGAAGTGGCCTCGAACACTCTTGAGAACGAGCGGCGAGGATGTCGGTCTCCCGACGGGGCCTGATGGTCCCGTGATGGGGAACTCCGAAGTCGGGCATCAGAACATTGGCGCGGGGCGGATCGTCGATCAGGAACTCATGCGGATCACGAACGCGATTCGCACAGGTGAGTTTGCGAAGAACCCAGCGCTGCTCGCCGCCTTCGCGCACGCGAAAGCGTCCGGCGGCGCAGTGCACTTGTTGGGACTCGTCTCGGACGGACAAGTGCACAGCGATCTTCCGCATTTGCTGGCACTCATCGATCTCGCGAAACTCGAAGGTATCGATGCTGCGCGCCTCTTTGTTCACGCGATCACCGACGGTCGCGACACGGCGCCATTTTCGTCGCTGCGATACTTCGACACGCTCGAATCACACCTCGAGAGCACTGGTGTCGGTCGCATCGCGAGCGTGATCGGGCGGTTCTACGCAATGGATCGTGACCATCGATGGGAACGAGTTCGGTCTGCGTACGATTGTCTCACCGGGCGAGCAGGAGGTGACGCGCGAGTGGCGGCGAACGCGACGGAGGCGGCCAGTACCTATCACGCGAAGCCATCGGACACATCACGAGGCAGTGACGAGTTCATTCTTCCTACCATCATCGATGCCTCTGGCAGTCAGGTCTCGTGCGGGCACACTCGGATCCGATCGGGTGATGCGGTCATCTTCTTCAACTTCCGTGGCGATCGGCCTCGCGAGCTCACCAAGGCGATCATGCTTGATGATGCTGCGTGGGCGAAGGTCCAGGGCGGCGGTTTTGAGCGTGGCGCACGCCTGACCAATCTCTTCTACGCGACGATGACGGAGTATGAAGTTGGGTTGCCAGTACATCTCGTGTTTCGTAAACCGCCGAAGCTTGAATTGATTCTCGGAGAAACACTCGCGCGCGCTGGCGTTGCGCAGTTCCGTTGTGCGGAGACGGAGAAGTTTCCACATGTCACCTTCTTCTTCAATGATTATCGCGAGGAGCCGTTCGCGCAGGAGTCGCGCTGCATCGTTCCGAGCCCCAAGGAGGTTGCAACCTACGATCAGAAACCTGAGATGAGCGCCGCAGGTGTGCGCGACGCAGTTCTCGCGAGGCTTGCAGCCCCCGATTGTGAGCCCGTCATCATCGTCAACTTTGCGAACGGCGACATGGTGGGTCACACCGGAAGTCTTTCCGCGACGATTCGCGCCGTTGAAACTGTCGATGCGTGTGTTGCGGAGATTCTTCGGGCGACTCTCGCGAGAGGAGGGAGTTTGGTGATTACGGCGGATCATGGAAACGCCGAGCAGATGTGGGATCCAGTGCATGCCTGTCCCCACACCGCACACACGAACTACCCTGTTCCATGCTCGATTGTTGCGCAAGGCTTGGATGGATCGAGGCTGCGCTCGGATGGGCGACTCGCGGATCTCGCGCCAACCGTGTTGGCGCTGATCGACCTTCCGAAGCCGGATGCGATGACAGGTCGAAGTCTTCTCAGTTGAGCGATGAGGCGTGGTGGGGAGGTGTGGGCGTGTCCGCCGCGCGTCAAAGTTGCGCCCAACGAGCGAAAGCCCGAGTTTTCGGCTTCGAAACGCGGGAATTGCTTGATTCGCGCGCGCTCTTGGAAGGCATGCGCGTAGACTCTTCCCCCTTATGCCGCTTCCGACCGTTGCAATTGTTGGCCGCCCCAATGTCGGGAAGTCGAGTCTGTTCAATAGGCTTGTCGGACGACGCGTTTCGATCGTTGATCCAACGCCAGGCACGACACGCGATCGTGTCTCACAGATCGTTGAAGTGCAGGCGCCGGTTGAACTCGAAGGAGCCGCGGAGGCACGCGCGTTTGAGTTGATCGACACAGGCGGATTTGGCGTCTATGTCGCAGAGGGCGGTCGCTTCGACGATGCGGGAGAGGATCTCGCAAACTTGACGCCGCAGATCGAGCAACAAATCGAGGCGGCGGTTCGGAGCGCCGACATCATCCTTTTCGCGATGGATGCACAGTCCGGCGTGACTGGTCTCGACCAACGGATTGCGAAGATGCTTCGCACGCGCAACGTCGCGCCGCGAGTGCGCATCGTCGCCAATAAGGTCGACGACGAGTCGTGGCTCGCGGCTGCGCAGGACGCCTCGCGCTTAGGGTTTGGTGAACCTTTCGCGTTGAGCGCGAAGAGTGGGTTCGGTCGACGCATCTTTACGGAGTGGTTGTGGCATGAGCTTCCAGCCAACGGCAGCGAGTCAACGCCCAGCGAGATGCGCATCGCGATCGTCGGGCGTCGCAATGCCGGAAAGAGCACGCTCGTGAATGCGCTCGCCGGCGAGCCTCGCGTCATTGTCTCGGAGATCGCAGGCACGACCCGCGACTGCGTCGATGTGCGGTTTGAGATGGATGGGCATGCGTTCGTGGCGATCGATACGGCCGGCGTTCGGAAGCGCAAGAGCTGGAGCGATGACATCGAAACGCATTCTCATCATCGCGCGCAGGCTGCCATTGGCCGCGCCGATGTGTGCGTTTTGCTGCTCGATGCACGCGAGAAGATTTCACAGATTGAAAAGCGACTCGCACTCGAGTTAGTCACTGAACACAAGCCGACGGCAATCGTCGTGAACAAGTGGGATCTCGTCGAGAAAGAACTCTCGCCCGACGACTACACGGAGTATCTCACGCAGGAACTCTTTGGCCTCTCCTACGCGCCGATCATTTTTGTGAGCGCGGAGAAGTCCGATGGTATTCAGAGCATGGTGAAGATCTGTTTCAATCTCTTCAACCAGGCCGGTCATCGCGAAACCACAGGCCGATTGAACGCGACGGTGACGCGCATTCTTGAGGAGCGCGGACCGAGTGCCAAACTTGGCACACGCGCGAAAGTGTTCTATGTCTCGCAGCTCGCAGTGCGTCCTCCAACCATCCACATGGTTGTGAATCGGCCGGAGTTGTTTGAAGGGGCGTATGCGAAGTACCTGCTCAATCAACTGCACGAGCAACTTCCTTTCTCGGAAGTCCCTATTCGTTTGACGTTCAGCGCACGCAAGCGCGCGGAGCTTGCTGAAGAACGAACGGTGACGAAGCGCAAGGCGTCGCGCAGCGAGATTTCCTCAGCGATGCTCGCGAAGAACGCACCGAGTCGCAAGCCGCTTGCTGCAAGCGCGGCCGCGTCGGATGATCACGATGTGCCTTCGAATCCATTCCGCGAGGACGGCGAGTTGCGCTCGAGTGGTGGAGCGCGCAAGCGAGGCGCTGGAACTGCCTCGCGTGGCGCGGGCAAGGCGAAGGCGAAGAAGAACCCGAATGAGAAGTCGTTTGGGAAGCCGCCGAGAAAGCCAGATCGCAAGCAGGTTGGGAAAGCGCCGGCGAAGTTCACGGGCGTGAAGCTGGCAAAACCGCGAAAGAGTTGAGCGTTCATGCGGGTTTCTTGCGGCCAAGCGCCGCAAAAACGCCGCACTCGCTTTGGACTCCGGCCGCGCGAGTGAATCGCGACGGTCGGAGATCGGCCTCCGCTTGTGATACGCCGCTAGAATTGCGACAGTCGCGATTCTCTCGCTCACGAGACCCATCGCCGTTAGACTGATGGGTTCGTATGTCGATCTTCCCACTCCCAGTTTTCGAGCGCGATGCCGATCCCGCGAATCGCACCGCGCTGACGGACGAGGAGATCTACGCGAAGCTGAAGCCGCCGTCGAGTATCGTCGTCCGTTTCGGGCGGATGAAATTGGTGGGCGAGTACCCATACCGCGGGGACTCCAAACCAGGGTGTGGATCCAAACTTGTCGTGAAGACATTTCGCGCGCTTGAAATCGCCGAGATGCTTACGACGACTTGCTCAAACTCGGGCTGCGGCAAGAGCGTGTCGCGGCGTGAAATGTTGGAGTATGTGGAGAACTCCGGTGGACGCGAGTACCCGTTTCAGACTCAAGGCGAAGTCTTGCGAGTCGCGACGGTCGAGGACCTCAATCGATGGTCCGCCGCGCAGTCGGGGATGAAGGAAGTTCTCCAGAAGATTCGCGCCGCGGCAGAGGACGCTCGATTCCCCGCGAAGATTGTGGATGTCGAACCTGTCCTCGATCAGTCGGTGTTGGTCGTCTACTACCTCAGCGACGAGAGAATCGATTTCCGTTTCTTCGTGGAGCATCTCGCGCCGCTCTTCAATTGCCGCATAGAGATGCGTCAAGTTGGGGCTCGCGATGAGGCGCGGTTGGTGGCGGACTACGAGCGATGCGGCCAACATTGCTGTTGCAAGAACTTCCTGAAGGTGCTGAAGCCGATTTCGATGAAATCCGCGAAGACCCAGAAGGCGACACTTGATCCTCTGAAGATTTCTGGTCGCTGCGGTCGGTTGATGTGCTGTCTGCGGTACGAGGATGAGACATACGAGGAATTGAAGAAGCGACTGCCACGCAACAAGACTCGCGTCGGCACCGTTGAGGGACCTGGCATCGTGCTCGAGTCCAAGATTCTCGTGCAGCTCGTGTTGGTTCGTCTCGAAGCAGATGGCCGCGAGATTGCGGTTCCCGTAGAAGAATTGTGTGATCCCGAGAAGTGCCCGACGCCCGCGGTTGCCGCGGCGATCGCGCCCGATCCCATGCGCGGCATGACTGCTGCAGGCGTGCGACGCAAGGTCGATCCCTCAAGTCGACCTCAGAGCGCATCGGCGCCGAACGCACGACGGCAGGATGAGTATCGTGAGAAGAGCCAGCGTCTTGACCCACAAGCGCCAGATGCTTCACCCAGCGCTGGAGGTTCGACAGCGCCAGTGCAAGGGGAGAGCGCTTCGCAAAAGAAGCGACGCCGCCGGAAGAAGAAGCGGCAAGCAGACGCGGACAATGCCGCGCGCCTCGGCCCAACCGCGAATGCACTGCCGAAGTCACCTGCACTCACTCCGCTAGCGACGAGCAGCATCGAAGATGACGACGGCGATGATGCGGATGACACAATCGAGGGAAGCGACGAAAGCCGCACTTTGACGCAAGGTGGATCCGCCGCTGGATCGATAACGCAGGGCGATGGTTCTGGAAAGCGAAAGCGTCGTCGTCGTCGACGACGAAACCGTGGCCCGAACATGGGCGGCGATGCGCCAGGGTCACTGCCTCCGTCTCCGCAAGCATGAGTCAATCGATTACCTATGAGCGCAACATCTGCATCTGAGTCGAAGAAGGAAGAGACGAATGTCGTGGAGACGGTGCAGTCGCTTGTCGTCGCCTTCGCTCTTGCTATGGCAGTGCGAAGTTTCGTGACGGAAGGCTTCGTGATCCCCACGGGCTCGATGGGGCCCACCCTCATGGGCCAACATGTCCGGCTGAACAGCAAGATGACCGGCGTCGAGTTTCCGATTGACTCAGGTCCCGCATTCGAGATGTACCGCTACTTCGGCGACCAAGTCGTGCGGCAGGCGCGACCAATCGTCGACCCAATGTTGAGTCATGAGCGTCCGATTGGTGGGATGGAGAACGGGCAGATCATGCAGTCTTCGCGCATGGGTGATCGTGTGCTCGTGCTGAAGTTTCTCTACCCCTTCCATGAACCGCAGCGTTGGGATGTCGTGGTGTTTAAGAATCCCACGGATCCAGTCGGGGACGCGCAGAACTACATCAAGCGTCTCGTCGGGCTTCCGGACGAACAGTTCGTCATTGTCGATGGCGATGTTTTCACGGCACCGATTGGCGCAACGAATGGGGATGCTTTTCAGATTCAACGCAAACCCGAGTTTGTGCAAACGGCCGTTTGGCGCAATGTCTACGACAGCGATTTTGTGCCCGTTGACCCCGCATCGTTGGCGAAAGTTTGGAATCGTCCGTGGTCGGGCGTCCCATTGCAGAGCGTGAGCACCGACACGGTGCAGTTCACGCAAGATGACACTCGTGTTTGGTCGAAACCCATTGGTCATGCGACGCTCGAGTGGAATCACGAAGTGCTTCCGATTGACGATTGGGCTGCGTACAACATGTGGCGTGATCGTTTGCCCGGTCCATACTCGGTGAGCGATATCCGCGTGCGAGCCGCGCTGGACTGCGATGATCCAGCGGCGTTGCGTACGACACTTTCGATTTCTGCACGCAAGCGCAACTTCAACTTCACGCTTGGTGACGGGAGGCTCGTGCTTGCGATCGCGGTGTCAGAGTCTGGTGAAGTTGAGTCGAAGCAGGAGTACCCATTCACAGCACCGTCGGCCGGAGCTCCGTTTGATCTTGAGTGCGTGCATGTAGATCAAACCCTTGAAGTTCGCGTGAACGGCGAGAGCATCGGCCGCATGGAGTACGCATTCCCGAGTCTCAGCGCTCGGCTTGAGGCGTCCTTCCCAGGTCGCACTGTGGAGGATTTCTTGCGCAATCCGATGGGAGTGTCAGCGCCGCCCACGGCAGTGCGCTGGGAGTTTGATGGCGCAGCAGTGGCGTTGCGAAGTGTTGGTGTCGACCGCGATCTCTTCTATCGATCGGTCGCGCTTTCTCCACGCGAACAGGGCACGCTCGTGACAGACCAACGAGACGGTCTAGGCTTCGCCTGCGATCCAACGCATCCGGCGCAATTGACAGAGGATCAATTCCTCATGCTCGGTGACAACAGTGCGGCAAGCCGTGACGGTCGTCTTTGGGGAGCAGCGCACGAGCTCGTTGGCCTGCGCTACGGCGAGGCTGCTCCATTCGTTGTGCCGCGCGAACTACTTCTTGGCAAGGCGTGGAGTGTGTACTTCCCCGCGCCGGTTTCGCCAGGATTTGGATTGCCCGCGATCGTGCCCGACTTCGGTCGGCTGCGGTTCATTCGGTAGCCGGAAGTTTCGGCTTCGCGAGTTCTTGCAGTCGAGCGAGCACCGCCACCTGCTCAGTCATGCGACGCGAGAGATCGAGCGGCTCTGTCGCGGTAAGACCAGCGAGCGGAGATGAACTTGGGACTTCGGTTGTTTCAAGGTGCTGGAGATACGACTCGCGCTGCGCGATAGCGAGTGCGAGTGCGTCGAGGTTGAACCACGAACGCACATCAAGCAGCGCGCCATCGAGTGGACATGTACATCCAAGCGCGGTGAGTTCGGGTTGCGCGCGCATCTGCACGGCGAGGAGGAACGCGAGTTGGTTTGGAGGCAATCCGCGGAGTTTCTTCTCGTCAAACGGTTGGATATTGCGCCCCTCTTCGCCGCCGACCCAAATGGGCGTGTTCGCGAGCGCGATCCGTTCCAACTCTAACGCGCGGCGGTATTGAAACGGATCCTCTGTGGAGAACTTGGCGACAAGGTGCCCGAGTTGCTCACGCGCGGTCGTGGTCAGGAGTCGCTTGTCCTCGAGTGCGTCAAGGGCAGCCACGGTGTCTCTCGCGATTTGTTCGGCGACGAGGGAGTGACCAATCGTTCCGACGCTCGCATAGTGCTGGGTCACGCGCACACACGCGAGTGCGAGCTCAACATCGTCGGTGAGAAGTGCGTGCGCGAGTGCGACGCGTACTGCGCCCTGAATTCCAGGCATGGTCTCGCGCAAGAGTCCGTTGACAAAGTCAAAGTCTCTCCATTGCCATGTGCGGGGGAATGAGAGCCCTTCGGCACGAGACCCTCGAAGCACATTCTCGATGATGGGCTCGCGCAGTCGGTCGAGTAGGCGCGCGGTTCTTTCAATCTGCTCGGTCGGCGTCGATGCTCTCGCGAGGCGAATCGTTTCGATCTCCGCTTGTTCCTCCTGGCGGAGCACCACGCACGCCGCAGCGGCCGCTGCGTAGAAGTTTGCTGCGAAGAGAAAATCCGCCGGTTTCTTGCTGCCGTCAGCGAGCGCCTGCATCTTCGTGGCAAGGGCCTTTGACTGTTCGTCGTACTCGAGGGCGCGTGCGATCCACTTTCCGATCGCGGGCGCGAGTTGCTTCATCACCTCGCCGTATTTTCCGGCGAGTAGGTCCGCTTCAAGGGTTGCGATCGCTTCCTTCGCTCCAGGGGCATGAGGATCCGCGACGATGGCACTGCAGGTTGCGTAGTACGCGTTGGCGTGGCCCTTGAACTCGTCAAGATCAATGTCACTGAGAAGCGCTTCATCGTCAGTCATGCCGAGAGCGCTGAGGCGAAGCGCGCGATCTTCCGATGAGAGTCCATCGATGGTCGTGAGTTCCTGAATCGTCATGTCGCGCTCTTGCATCAACACCTCAGGCAGATGCATGAACTCATGGGTTCGCGTGCCCGCCGTCGCGGCAAGCGCGAGCGCAGCGGCGCCTTGAGAGAGCTCGCCGCGATCGATCATGTCGTTCATGGTCGAGTGCTGGTGCATCGCAATCGCGAGCCCAACGAGCGAGGAGATCATGACATGATCCTCGGTGCTCCTCTGTGCGAGCGTGCTCTGTGCCCCCATGAGTTGTCCAAAGATCTCTGCATCGCCACTGCGGATCGCGTCGAGCGCGAGCCATCGCGTCGCGCGCGCAAGACTTCGCTGTTGACTCAAATGCGGGAGCAGGAGCGCGAACCCTTGCGAGCGATCGAGCGGTCGCGCATAGCGCAGCGTCGTTGCGCGGAGAATGTCGGCGCGAAGCGGCCGTGCACCTGCGAGCCATGCAGACATTCGCGCGTCAGTGATACCTTCCCGTTCGTATCTCAATTCTGAAGGGACCTCATTGTCAGGGGCCGAGGTCAGTGCGTCATAGAGCGGCGAGAAGCCTGAGGCAAGACGGTCATAGATCTCGACTGCAGATTCTGTCTGTCCGATCGCACTTGAACTCAGTGCCGAGACGGCGCTCATCGCGCAGCAGGCAATCCAGAGTCCAACGGCGGCGATTCTCGGACATCGGGGAGTCCTCAGCATGGATTGCATTGTTTCGCACCGTGTGGCGCGACGCAAGGCTTCTCAACTGCACAATCCCGCTCGATCATGTCGAGAATCTTCGCTCTTACCGCAAACACGCAGTAGATTCAGGAGAAGCCAAGTGCCTTGAGCGCACCCCTTTCGAGTTCCGTTCCCCAGAGGCCCACATTGTCGAGAATCTCCGCTGTCATTCTGCTGTTCCCTGCGTTCACCTTTGGGCTCCCCGCGAGTGGGCAACAGTTTCTCGATCAAACCGCGACGCGGTTTCCCGTGCAGGCTGAGTACACGAATCAATGCACGATGGTGGACATCGAAGGCGATGGAGACAAGGACATCGTGTGGGCGAACGGTCAGGGGTATTCGACGCTCGGCGCGTTGTTGAAGCCGCGTATCTACTTGAACAATGGAACTGGAACTTTCACAGATGTCACCGACTTGCAAGCGCCTGGCATCACTGGATGCTTTCGCGGAGTCGAAGCGGGCGATGTGGATCGCGATGGCGACTGGGATCTGATTCTCGCGCAGGACTACAACCGTCGTCCCCTATTGCTCATTAACGATGGCATCGGTCGGTTCACCGACCAAACAACAACACGCTTGCCGAATATCACGATGGGCTCATCGCGCGCGCAGTTCGGTGATATCGACAATGACGGCGATCTGGACATCGCGCTCTGCAATTCGGGCGCGAATCGTTTTTCCGCCACGGGTCGCCCGCGTATCTTCAACAACAACGGCAGCGGCGTGTTCACGGATGCACCGACCGCGCAATTCAACTCGACCGCGCTCGCGGAGCAGATGGACTGCCTGTTCTTTGATGCCGACAACGACCTTGACATTGACTTGCACATTGGAACACGCGCTTCTGCGGCGAACTCGAGCCAGCTCTGGCTGAACAATGGCGCGGGCACATTCACGAAAGTGACTCCGTTCGTCACCGATGCGACTTGCTACTCCTACGACGCTGGTGATATCGAGGGTGACGGAGACTTGGATTTGATCGGTGTGAACGCGGGTCCTACGAATACGGAGCTCTTGCTTCGTAACAATGGAACCGGGAGTTCGTGGACAGCGGTCTCCTCGCAGATCACACCGAATCCAACTGTCGACGATAACGACTCCCGCTTCATCGACTACGACAATGACGGCGATCTCGATCTCGCCATCGCCGCACTCGGCGCTGCTGATCGCATGTATCAGAACAACGGCACCGGCACCTTTGCGCAAGTCACTGGCATTTTGCCGACGCTCGCGGACAGTTCACTCGACATCAAGGCGGGTGATTTGACTGGTGATGGCAAGCCTGACCTGATCACGGCGCAGGGAGAATCTGGTTCGTTTCAGAATCGCATCTATATCAACAATGGTCCTGCAGACACGCGGCCGCCGAACATCAAGCTGACGGAACAAGTCGTCGCGACAACGCTCGGACCATTCGTTGTGCGCACCGAAGTGTTCGATGGCATCACGAGTGATCGTGGGTACGACGAAGATGGCGTGGACCTGGTGTACTCTGTGAATGGCGGCAAGCCAATTGCGGTCGCGATGCAGTGGAGCGGCAACAGCCTTTGGCGCGGCGTCATTCCAGCGCAGCCCGCATGCGCTGATGTGCAGTACTTCATCCGCGCGCGCGATGTTTCGCAAAATCTCGCAACGGGACCGACGCGGACATTTGTTGTCCCAGGCACTTGCACGGTGGTCGGGGATCTCAACGGAGACAGTCTTGTCGACGGCGCAGATCTTGCGATTTTGCTGAATGCATGGGGCAGCACGAAGTCCAACGCAGACATCAATGCGGATGGCACTGTGGATGCGGCAGACCTCGCAATCCTGCTTGGTTCGTATACCTGATTCTGTCATACACTTCGCCGCATGAGTGACGACTCCTTCTCGCTCGATGGCAAGACTGCCATCGTGTGCGGTGCAACGCAGGGCATAGGTCGGGCGATTGCCCACGCCTTCGCGCGGCATGGAGCACGCGTTGTTGTCGTGGGTCGAAACGAGGACGGTCTGCGGCGAGTGCTCGACGAACTGCAGAGCATTTCTGCGCTCGCGCATGAGTCGGTCCTCGCGGACTTTTCGCGACTCGACGACACAACGCGCATCGCGCATGAGACGGCCAAGCGGCTCGGCGTGGTCCACATTCTTGTGAACAACACCGGTGGACCAGCGGCAAGCGCGCTCATTGAGGCGAACCCAGCGGACTTCGGCGCAGCGGTTGCGATGCATGTGGGTTGTGCGCAGGCGTGGACGCAAGCCTGTGCGCCACTCATGCGAAGTGCAGGTTACGGGCGCATTGTGAGTGTCATCTCGACTTCCGTCGTCACTCCGATCAAGGGACTCGGAGTCTCGAACACAGTGCGAGCGGCGATGGGAAACTGGACCAAGACGCTCGCGAGTGAATTGGGACGATTTGGGATCACCGTGAACTCCATTCTTCCAGGCTTCACGCGAACCGGACGGCTTGAGGCGCTCCTGAAAGGCAAGGCTGCCCGTGCGGGTATGACGCTCGATGAAGTCGAGGCGGAGTCCTTCGCGGCGATTCCGATGGGACGCTTCGCTGATCCACAAGAAATCGCGCAGGTCGCGGTGTTTCTTGCGTCACCAGCCTCAAGTTATGTCAATGGCGTAAATCTCCCCGTCGATGGCGGTCGGCTTTCCACGCAGTGAGCAGCAGCGGAGCACGACATGCAAACGGCGCCGACTCAGGTTCAACACTTCATAGGAGGCTCTTTCTGCGCTTCGGAGAGCGGCGCATGGATCTCTCGAGAGAACCCGGCGACCGGCGACGCGCTTCGCCTCATTGCGCGTGGCGGCGCGTTCGAAGTGCAACGAGCGACCACTGCTGCAGAGATGGCCGCGAAACCATGGGCGGCAACAAGCGTGGCGGAACGATCACGCGTGCTCTTGCGCGTCGCAGATGGCATTGATGCGCAACTTGATGCGCTTGCGCTCGCGGAGTGCGAGGACACGGGCAAACCGCTCGCACTCACGCGCAGCCTTGACATTCCACGAGCTGCAGCGAACTTTCGGTTCTTTGCGACGGCCATCCTGCATGAGACGAGTGAATCGTATCGAACGGATGCGCCGCAGCACGCACTCAACTATGTGCTGCGGAAACCGATTGGCATCGCAGGCTGTATCTCTCCGTGGAATCTGCCGCTGTACTTGTTCTCGTGGAAGATTGCGCCCGCGCTTGCGACCGGCAACGCGGTGATTGCGAAACCGAGCGAGCTTGCGCCGACGACTGCTTCGATGCTGTGCGAAATCGCTTCGCGGGCGGGGCTGCCTCCCGGCGTGTTGAATGTGGTGCATGGACTTGGCAGCGAGGCGGGGGCAGCGATTGTCGCGCATCCTCAGACGAAGGCGATCAGCTTCACTGGTGGAACGACGACCGGCGCGGCCATTGCTGGTGTCGCCGCGCCAATGTTCAAGAAACTCTCACTTGAACTCGGCGGCAAGAACCCAACCATCATCTGCGCGGATGCGGATTTGGCGTCCGCGATGCCGGAGATCGTGCGGAGCGCCTTCTTGAATCAGGGGCAGATCTGCTTGTGCGGGTCCCGTGTCCTGGTTCACAAGTCGAGACTCGCTGAATTCATGGAGCTCTTCACCGCGCATGTTTCTGGGTTGAAAGTTGGCGATCCGCTCGAAAGCGAGAGTGACCTCGGTTGCTTGGTGTCGAACGAACATCGCGCGAAAGTACACGCGCTCGTGCAGGCGGGCGTCGCAGATGGCGCGAAGGTGGTCGCGGGTGGGAACTTCACAACCGGACTATCGGCGCGCGTCGCCAAGGGCGCCTTTATGAATCCCACAGTTCTGCTCGCGCCACCGCAGGACTCCCGTTGTGTGCAGGAGGAGATCTTCGGGCCGGTTGTCACCGTGCAGTCTTTCGATCGCCACGCAGACGCGATTCGCATGGCAAACGGAACTCGGTACGGACTCGCAGCCACGATTTGGACGCGTGATTTATCGCGCGCGCATCGCATGGCACATGCGCTCGACGCAGGCATTGTCTGGGTGAACTGCTGGCTGCTTCGAGATCTGCGCACGCCGTTTGGAGGCATGAAAGATTCCGGCGTCGGGCGCGAGGGCGGAAGCGAAGCGCTCCGGTTCTTCACCGAACCCACGAATGTGTGCATTGCGACCGGAGCACAATTGTGAGTGCGCCGACCATGCGGCTCGCGACGATCGACGATGTTCGAGCGATTTTGGATATCTACAACGAGTCCATTCCGAAGCGCATCGCGACGGCCGACCTTGTGCCTCAATCGCTCGCTGCGCGAACGCAGTGGTTTCAGAGCCACGATTTCACAACACGCCCGATCGTGGTTGCCATTCGCGATGACGCCGTTGTGGGCTGGGGGAGTTTTACAAACTTCAAAGAGCGAAGTGCCTACGCGCCAAGCGCGGAGATATCGATTTATGTCGCGGATGTGGCTGCGCGACAAGGCGTGGGCAGGGCGATTCTCGGCGACCTGCTCGCGCGCGCTGTGTCGTGTCGCATCGATCGCATTCTCGCCATCTGCTTTTCTCACAACGAGCCGAGTTTGAAGCTCTTCCGATCGCGTGGGTTTGAGCAGTGGGGCCTTCTCCCTGACGCATGTGAACTCGACGGTATCCGACGAAGCATCACCATTCTTGGACTCAAGCGCTAAAGCAGATCGCTTTCACTTCAACCGCGATCGGCGTAGGAAGACTTGAAATCTCAAGCGTCGTGCGCGTTGGATTCGGGTTGTTCGGACCCGCGAAGTATTCAGCGTAGATTCGATTGTAGATTTGGAAATCGTGCTTCATGTCCGTAAGGAACACTGTGACATCGGCGACGCTTGTCCAAGGCAGTCCGGCATCAGCGACGACTGCTTTGAGATTGTCGAAGCATGCGCGACATTGCACTTCGATGTTCTTCGCGGTGACCGTTCCATCAGCAGCGAGTGTCACGCCGGGAATGGCGCTGACTCCTCGCGTGCGTGGGCCAATCCCTGAAAGAAACACGAAGTTGCCCACACGCTTCGCGTGCGGATAGGCACCAACTGGTTCGGGGGCGCGGCTCGAGATGATGTCAGTCATGACGCGAGTTTAGAGGACGCGCAGGACGGCGCGCACAGGGCTCGCGTCGAAACCCACGAGTGGAAGGGGAAGTGCGATGAGTTCGTACTCGCCCGGCGCCACATGCGCGAGGCGGAGGCCCTCGAGAATCGACATGCCGCGCGCGAGAAAACGCGCATGGGTTGGTAAGTCTTTGGACTCCTGCGTGTCGACACTGGGCGTATCGATCCCGATCAAAGAAACACCTTGATCCGCAAGTTGATCCACAAGCGTTGGGTCAAGCGCCGCAAAATCGCTGTTCCAAAGTTCGGGATCCGGAAAGGTCCCCGTATACAGAAGTACGCGCGGATGACGCAGCGCATCAAGCCTCGTCTCAAGGTCTGCTGCTCGAATGCGCATGCCACCCGCCATGCGCATCGCCTTGGCGCGAATGACATGACACGGACCGATGTATCGATCGAGCGGCATCGCTTCGATGGAAGGCGCATCCTTTCCGTAGTGATTCGCGCCATCGGCGTGTGCGCCGAGATGCACAGTGGAGCGCAGCGAGGACAGCGTGACGCTCGCGCCATCTTCAAGTGTGCAAAGTGTTTCGCGCGTGAGTGGTGTATCACCTGGCCAGACGGCAGTCGATGCACTCAGGCGAGGCGTGATGTCGATGAGTTCGCGGGTCACATGCCTCCGGCGTTTGAAAAGGGATTAGGAGTATCCGCTTGCAAAGGGTCGGCGGGATCTCTCCTGTAGCGACTCATGCCGTAGATCGCACAAAGCAAGAGCGCGGCGAACATGATCGCGAGAGTCCATACAACGCCGTGAAACAAACTGTTTACACCGGGCGGACCAACCAGGACTTCGAGTTGATTGCGAAAGAGCGCGAGCGTTTCTTCGCTCGTTTGCGCCTTCGAGGCGAGCGACCACGCGTACTTTCCAATGGCTTCTCCGCCTCTTGCGGCCCAACCAATAGCCAGCCCGCCTTGCGCGACAATTCCAACAGCGAGGCCACCTTGAGCGAGCCCGCCAATGCTGAGTCCACCAATCGAGGATCCGAGCGGCGCAATCGCCAACCCCCCGAGCGCGCTCAATGTTCCAATCGACGCGCCGCCGAAAGTACAAATCCCTACGCTGAGTCCTCCGATCGCCACAACACCTCGTGCGAGTCCACCGATCGCGATGACGCCCGTCGCTTTGTCCCCGATGGCGATGAATCCACGCGCGTGTCCGGGCTTGCCATCACTTCCTGGTCCGATGGCGTACGCGAGTAATGGAAGCGAGCCAACGCGAGCTCTGGAAACATATCGCCGACCCATCGCGTATCGCAGAGGTCCTCGGACGAGCACTTCGACGAGAGGTCGTCCGCATTCCGGGCAGACTGCGCTTGTCGTCGCGCCCTTGAGATCGTGACCACATGCCGCGCATCGTGGATCCGGAAGGTCGGGTGTTGCTTGCGATAGGTGCAACTTCATGGGCGCGGCCTCGATTGGTGGCACCCTCGACGCAGCAGCGTCGAGATCACAACGAGCCCAATAGTGACTAGGAGGAGACTTTGCGCGGTTGACTCGCATGCATTTCGTTGGAGCCCCCAGTACAGCGCGCTCCACGCAATGGCCAACGGAATGGCAACACACCATTGCATGAACCCAACATTGCGTCGTCCGCGCGCCTGCGCTTCTGCGTAGGGCACTGTGGAAAAACTCACGAGGTCGTACTCGGGCTCGAGCGCGTTCCCGAAGACGCGATGGAGGAAGTGGCCGAACTTTTTCTTTCGAGCGTAACTCGGCTGCGCACTGTGATCGCGCATATCCACGAAGTTCGCGAGCGCCATGTCAGCAATGGCGTTCGAGTTCGCTTTGCGCGCATGCTCGTACGCGACGAGTGCATCCGCGACGGAAGTGTGTGCGGCAAGTGCGTCAACGAGCGCTTCGCAATCTTCAAAGCTCGCATTTGCACCTTGGCCATAAAACGGCACGACCGCGTGCGCAGCGTCACCGATCAGTGTGACGCGTCCACCAGCGCTCCACGGCGAACAGCGCATCGTCGCCATCGCGCCTGCGGGGTTTCGCTCGAAGTCCTCGCTCATGGTTGGCATGAGCGCGAGCGCATCTGGATAGTCGCGCTCGAAAACCGCGCGCGCTTCCGCGGCCGTACGAACAGTTGCGAAGCTCGGTACATGCGGCGCGGCGGGATTTGGTTCCCAAGGCCAGAACAAAGTGCAGGTGAAAGAGCCATCGGGATTCGGCAACGCGATCATCATGGACGCGCCGCGTGGCCAGATGTGCAGCGCGCTCGGCAGCATTGCGAACGGAGTGTTCGTGCCGCTTTGGACCGCAGGAATGTGCATCTCCTTGTAGCCATGCGTGAGATAGGACTGCGAAAAGTCGAATCGATCGAGGCGTTGCAGTGACCCACGCACCGCAGAGAAGGCACCGTCGGCGCCGATGATGAGATCAGCTGCGTACGACTCCGTCGTTGTCGATTCGTTGACAACAAACTCGGCGGTTCCATTTGATGGATCGACGACAGTGCATCGACGGTCGAAGAGAATCTCGACTCTCGCTTCCGCAGCAGCTGCGTCGAGCAGCGCGAGGTTCAGAGCACTGCGAGACACAGAGTTGATGCCACGCGTCGGATCAGTTGAATAGGGATGGAGATGTGGCTCGCCCTGGCGCGGGTGAATCATGCGTCCGTACATCCGCAGCGCAGCTCGCATGACGGGTTCTTCGAGTCCAGCGCGTCGCAAGGCATGAATGCCGCGCGCACTGATGGCGAGATTGATGGAGCGCCCTACTGCGAATCGTCGTTCGCGCGGATCATGCCTTCGCTCGACGATTCGGACACTCCATCCAGCGCGAGCGAGGAAGACCGCGAGGAGGCTTCCTGCGAGCCCAGCGCCCACGATGAGTACTCGACGACCCTCAGTCGATGTCATGCTGCGTATCGTAGAAGGAAATCACCGGCAGGCATCTCGCACCGCGACCGATGTGCGCCAAACTTCATGGAAGGTATTGAAGAGTGGCGCGGGTGCAAGTCGGACGATTCCAGGTTCGCGGTAATCGCACACGATCCCTGCACTCGTGAGGCGTTCAAATCGAGCGCGAGCGTTGTCCTTGAATAGCAATGAAAGTTGACAGCCTCGTCTCGAGGCAGAAGCGGGTGTGAGTATTTCTGCGTTCGTTCCGAGTGTGTCGCGAATCAAGTACTCCAAGAATCCAGTCAGCACGATCGACTTTCTTCGCAGCGCGGGCATGGTCGCAGCGTCAAACAACTGCAGTGACGCGAGGAGTGGGGCGAGTGCGAGGATGGGCGGATTCGAAAGTTGCCACGCGTCTGCGGTAGGAACTGGCTCGAATCGATCCGTCATCTGAAATCGCGTCTTCGGATCATTGCCCCACCAACCTGCGTGGCGTGGAAGTGATGTATCGCGGCCATGCCGCTGTGCGATGAAGCAGCCCGCGACAGCGCCAGCGCCCGCGTTGAGATACTTGTAGGAGCACCACACTGCGAAGTCGCAGCCGCACGCGGTGAGTTGCAGATCGATATTGCCCGCGGCATGCGCGAGGTCGAAGCCGCATCGGGCACCGACCCCTTGCACGGCGCGCGACAGACGCGAAAGATCAAACGCCTGCCCGGTTCGGTACTGCACCCCTGGCAAGACTGCGCAGGCAAGCGTGTCGCCGAGTCGCGCACACTCCGCCTCAACATCACTCTCCTCAAGCAACCACGCGTCCGTTCGCGGCGCAATCTCGACAACCTCGGCATCAGGGTCGAGTCCGCGCGCAGCAACATGACTTCGAAGCGCGAAGATGTCACTTGGAAATGCTCCCTTTTCAATCAGGAGTTTCGTGCGCCGGCCAGAGGGACGGTAGAAGGTCGTGAGCATCAGATGGAGATTCGTTGTCAGCGAGTTCATCGCGACAACTTCGTTCGGCTGCGCTCCGACGAGCCGCGCCAATCCATCACGCACCTGCTCGTGCCAGGAGTACCACGGACGCTTTGCATGGAAGTGACCTTCCACGCCCAAACTCTCCCACGCATCGAGCTCTTCGTTGACGAGATCGCGCGCTTGGCGCGGCATGGGTCCGAGCGAGTTTCCCACCAAGTACACACTTGGAGATCCGCGTGACGGAGCGGGCAACACGAATTGGGAACGAAAACGCGCAAGTGAATCTATCTGATCAAGATGGCGCGCGAATTCTTCTGTCGCTTCAAAGTTGCGGACTTGGACGAGGTCGAGCGCGGTGGGGAGAACCGGTTGTGTGGAACTCATGCGACACTCCTAAGCAGTTTGCGCTGCAGAAAGTCCAAGGAATTCAAGCGCAGTCCCTCGGAGCATGCGGAGAGCATCGTCAGCCGGAAAGCGCAAGCTCTGCACGAGTTCGCCCGGCCGATGTTCACCGAGCGGAAACGGGTAGTCGCTCCCGAGCGCAAGTCGATTCGCACCTACAAGCGCGTGGAGATAACGAAGCGCCGAAGCATCATGGACAAGTGTGTCGAAGTAGAAGCGCGCGATTTGGTCGCTTGGCGAGACGGCGCTCTCCGTGGCGCAGAGGTCGGGGCGTTCAGCGAATCCATGCGCGATGCGCCCAATCGTGAACGGGAGAGAACCGCCTCCGTGCGCGAGACAAATGCGCAGTGTCGGGAGCCGATCGAGAACTCCGCCCATCATGAGTGCGCATGCTGCGCGCGCCGTTTCGGCGGGCATGCCCACGAGCCACGGCATCCAGTACTTCGGCATCTCCGTCTGACCAAACATGTTCCATGGGTGCAGGAACACTCCAACATCAAGTGCTTGGCAGCGTTGAAAGAAGGGGAAGAACTCCGCTTCGTCGAGGTTCGCGCCCGCGATGTTTGTTCCGATCTGCACGCCGCGCATGCCGAGTTCACGCACGCACCGCTCGAGCTCGCGGCATGCAAGATTAGGATCTTGCATCGGAACGCAACCGAGACCGATGAACCGCGATGGATGTGCGGCAACAACGGATGCGATGTGATCGTTCAGAAATCGATGCAACTCCACCGCTTGGCCTGCGGGCTGCTGATACATGAACATGACCGGGACGGTGGACAGCACTTGCGCGCCGACTGCGCAGGCATCGCACTCGCGTATGCGTCGCGCCGCGTCCCAGCAGTTGGACTCGATCTCGCGAAAGGTGCGACCATCAAGGCGGAGTTGCGCGCGATCGCATCCGCATTGCTCGATCGTGAGCCAGCCCGTGCTTCCATAGCGAGCAGCAAGATCTGGCCACTCGGGTGGAAGGATGTGCGTGTGAATGTCGAGCGAACCTGCCTGCACGCGCAAGATGCTATCAGGCAGTCGATAAAACGCTTCCCGTCGAGGTTTTAGCGACTCTCGCGGGAGATGGGGATGCACCGCATAGGCGCAAACATGCGTACCATTCCCGACTTCCCGTGAGCACCCCGCCTGAACATTCGAACGGTTCTTCGCATGCGAAGCTTGGCACTGCCGGGCTCGCAGGGCTCGCTGTGGGAGCCATCGGCGTGGTGTTTGGCGACATCGGAACGAGTCCTCTGTACGCCATCAAAGAGAGCATCGCGCACTTGCGTTCGCATGGTGAGCCGCTCGAGGAGTTCATGCTCGGCCTCATGTCGTTGGTGCTGTGGCTGCTCGTCTTCGTCGTCAATGTGAAGTACATCTTCTCGATTACGCGCGCGTCGAACCGCGGAGAGGGCGGCATCTTCGCCCTCATGTCGCTGATTCCTCGCGGGCTTGCGCGAGGCGTTCGACGAAGCACGCTGTTCTATTTGATGATCGCGGTGCTCGGCGCTGGATTGCTGTTTGGGGATGGCATCATCACGCCGTCGATGTCCGTGCTCTCTGCGATGGAAGGGTTGGTTGTTTTCAGTCCAAACCTTTCAGGCGCCGTGGTACCAGGCACCCTTGTGATTCTCGTCGCCGTGTTCTTTGCGCAGCAATGGGGGACCGGCAAGATTGGGGCGTTCTTCGGTCCGGTCATGATCCTGTGGTTTGTCGTGATCGCGTTGCTCGGCATCCGCGGCATCGCAATGGACACCTCGGTGCTTCGCGCGTTCAACCCGATGTATGCGATGCATCTCATCTGGGAGCATCCGGTTGCGTGTTTCTTTCTCCTGAGCGCGGTGGTGTTGGTGGTCACTGGTGCCGAGGCGCTCTACGCCGACATGGGCCACTTCGGTATTCGATCGATCCGATTGGCGTGGTATCTCCTCGTTGGACCCGCGCTCACACTGAGCTACTTTGGTCAAGGCGCGCTCGCGCTCTCGAAAATCAAAGCGGGCGAGACACTTGCAGAAGGCTTCAATCCGTTCTTTGAACTTGTGCCCGATGGGCTGCTCATTCCAATGGTGTTGCTCTCGACTTGCGCGGCAGTCATTGCAAGTCAGGCCATGATTAGTGGCGTGTTCTCGATGGCGCGGCAAGCCGTTCGACTCAATCTTCTACCGCGCCTTGAGATTGTGCACACCTCGGATGAACACGAAGGTCAGATCTACCTCCCGACGGTCAATGGGTTGATGCTCATCGGCTGCCTCGTCACGGTTTTGCTCTTCCCGACGTCGAGTTCGCTCGCATCGGCGTATGGCATCGCAGTCACCGCCGTGATGGGTGTGACGACTTTTCTGTTCTGCACGGTTGCCTATCGACTGTGGCGCTGGAAGTTGTGGTTTGTGTTGCTCGTCGGATTTGCGTTCTTGTCCGTCGACGCGCTTCTTTTAGCCGCGAATGTGTTGAAGATTTTCTCTGGCGGATGGTTCACCCTTGCAATCGCGCTTGGCACCTTCATTGTGATGGCGACTTGGGTGCAGGGAAGTTTCTACATTGGAAAACGCATCGCGGAGGACAGCCAGACCATTCACGAGTTTCTCGCGGAGTTGTGGGATGACGCGACGCCGCGCGTGGATGGCACCGCCGTGTTTCTCACGACGAACTACAGTACGCCGATCGCGTTGAAGCACTTCGTGGAGCATGCCCATGTCGTTCACAAACAGGTGGTGTTGCTGACGATCATTTCCTCCAATCTCCCAATCGTTCCGCCTTGGCGACAAGTGCACGCGGAGTGGTTGCCGGACGGCGTCTGGAAGATCACCGCTCGATGCGGATTCATGGAGAGCCCAAACATTCCTCGATTCCTCGAGCGCGCGCGCAAGTACGAATTCAAGTTTGAACCTGAACAGACGACTTACTTCACTCGTCGCACGCTCGTGCTGCCGACTGGTCCTGCCAAGATGGCTCCATGGCGCAAGCGACTCTTCGCAGCGCTCGCCCGGAACTCAACGGATGCGACTCGGTCTTTCAGCCTCCCGCCGTCGAGAGTGGTTGACTTCGGTTCTCAGGTCGAACTCTAGGATTGGCTCGACGAGTCTTGGATTGTTTCTGATGCACTAGACAACGGGCTTGGTGATGACATGCCCGCAATGTTTGCAAGTGCAGAGGGAAGTGTCGGCCCAGAACTCATGCATCGCGCGCGCAAAGTGCACGACGATGTCTTTGCAATCGAAGACCTTGTCGTAGACGAGGTTCTCGCACTTCTCGCAGTAGAAGATGAGATGTTCGGTTTCGCCCGCGGGACGCCGACGCTCGACCACGAGTCCGATTGTGTTTGGACCGCGTCTGGGAGAGTGAATGACATTTGGCGGGATGAAGAACACCTCACCCTCTTTGATGATGTTGTCACGCACCCGTCCGTTCTCGATGGTCTTGACGACGATGTCGCCTTGCAGTTGAAGAAAAAACTCCTCACTGTTGACCTGGTGGAAGTCGTTTCTCGAGTTTGGCCCGACGATGATCATGACGAAAAAGTCGCGACCGGAATACAGGTACTTGTTCGCGACTGGAGGTTTGAAATGCGCGCGGTTGGCAGTGATCCAAGAAAGCAGGTGAAACGGAGAAAGCACTTCGCCGTCCGGCCCCCAACCACTGAGGTCATCGGGGGTGTCTGGGTTCGTGATGATCGCCGTCTTGTTCGCCGTGGTCATGGTTCACATGGTAAACACCTGCAAGTCGGATTGGTGCCCACGCAGTAGGGAGTGTTGAAGCTCGTTTTAATCCCGTAACATCCGTGTTTCGCGTCAGAATGAGGAATGCATATGGAAACGCCCCGCGAAACTGAGCGCATTCGCTTCTACCAAAGCCTTGCAGGTCGCCTCCTCATGCTTGGAGTGCTTCCAGCGACGCTGCTTCTCGCATCGCTCCTCGCTTGGGGAGCGATGGAGCGGTTTGCGGACTTGCGGGAGATTGGCGAGGAGAGTCTGCTGCGAGACGCAGACATCGCGGCGGCGAAAGTAGAGACATCCAACGAGCGCGCCATGGAACTCGCTGAGTCCATCGCTCGGCAGCAGGTCGGCGCGTTGTTCGGGAAGCGCTCGCTCACAGTCGAGGTCTGCACAGCGATGCTCGAGGCGGATGAGAATGTGACTGCCGCGTACGTGTGCTACGAACCAAATGCGGATGGCAACGACGCGGCTGCACTGAGCGGCGGCGACCCCAAGGAATGGATGGAGTCATCGGGTCGGTTCATCCCGTACCCATTTCGCGATTGGCGCAAGGGGGATGCGATTGGAATAAAGCCTCTCGTGGACTACGACACGAGTCTCTACTACGACGGTGTGCGCCGGGACTTCGCGCAGTCAGGTCTTCAGCGCACGCTCGTGACGGAGCCGTATGTGTACGACGGGCAACTCATCGTCGAAGCGGCCTACCCCATCGTGATGGACGGGAAGTTCAAAGGTGTTGGCGCTGCCGATCGCGCACTCGACAAGCTTGACGCAAAGGTGTGCGCGAGCGCGAAGGCGAGTGATGCCGTCGCATACCTGATCTCGGGTCGTGGCCGGTTTGTCGTTGCTTCCACCGATACTCCCATCGGCACAGCGCCCGCGAAGGATGCGCTTCCGAACCTTCGAACCACGACTGTCGCCGGAAGTCGTGTGGACTGGATGCTGCAGACCGTTCTTGGCAGCGCGACGGAAGATGGTGTCCTCACTGTCGTCGAGAACCCGACGACGCACGAGCGGTTCCTCACTGCATCCGTAAAGATTCCAGCTGGAGATTGGACGCTCGTCCTTGCAAAACCAGAGGCACTTGTGCTCGCCGCGGCGACCACAGCGGCGTGGGGGACGGGAATCATTTTCGTTCTGTCGATCACGGCTGCGGTTGGCCTCATTGCATGGATTGCCATGCGCACCGGCGCGCAACTTCGAAAGGCAACCCTTGCAGCGCAGCACGTCGCGCATGGTGATTTGCGAACGGCAGTCCCAGTGAGCCGGAATCAAGATGAAGCGGGCGCGCTGCTGCGGAGTCTTGTCCGCATGCAGACCAACTTGAACGCGCTGATGATCGCGGTGAAGGGCGCGGGAGTCACGCTCGATTCAAGCGCGATTGAGCTGACAGCGACAAGTCGCGAGCAGCAGTTACTCTCGCAGGCATTTGGAGAGTCGACGAGTCAGATCGCTGCAGCGACAAGGCAGATTAGTGCCACGAGCACCGAACTCTCGCGCACGATGTCTGAGGTCGATGCTGCGGTCGAGCGAACCGCGCAGACCGCGAGCGACGGACGAAGCGGGCTGACGGCGGTCGATGGGACGATGCGAGAACTGCAATCCGCAACATCCTCGATCGCCGCAAAGCTCTCGGCGATCAGCGAACGCGCCGTCGCCATCAACACGGTGGTGACGACGATCGCGAAAGTCGCAGATCAGACGAATCTGCTCTCAGTCAATGCAGCGATCGAGGCGGAGAAAGCTGGAGAACAGGGGCGAGGCTTCTTGGTAGTGGCGCGAGAGATTCGTCGTCTCGCAGATCAAACCGCGGGTGCAACGGTGGATATTGAGGAAATCGTGCGAGAGATGCAATCTGCGGTTGGCGCAGGTGTCATGGAGATGGATCGCTTTAGCGAGAAGGTTCGACGCGGCGTCGAAGAGGTTGTGCGCACAAGTCGCCAAATGGGCGAGGTGATCGAGAATGTGGCGGCAAACACCTCGCGCTTCCGCACGGTGTCCGCGGGCATGCAAAGTCAGTCCGAAGGTGCGGTGAACATATCTGACTCGATGTCTGCGCTCGTTGAGGCGGCGCGGCGAACAGTCGAGAGCGCAGAGGAGTTCGGCAAGACCGCGCAAGAACTTCAGCGCACAAGCGTGACGCTGCGCGAGAACATGCAGGCATTTAGGCTTGCGGAGTAGGCGGTTCATCACGCGCCTGCGCATCGTGTGACGCACGAACCTCTTGTGCGTGTTGTTCTGCGGCTTCGAGCATGCCGCACAGATAGTCCACGGATCCTCGTTTCTCTAGGAACTCGGCGAAGGACTTCAGCGCAACGGGACTGGCAAGCACAGACGCGATCGGTGTGAAGAAGTGAAGGGCCGCGCTTGATACGCCATTGAGCGGTCGCGACATTTCGAGAAACGCGAGTGCCGGTCCGGTGAGTTCACGCTTCGCGATTTCATCTGCGAGTTTTTCAAGAACGATCCGTTGATGCGGTTCAGGCTGGCACGGTGATCCATCGTCGAGCGCAAACGCGCGCCGCAGCGTCGCCTTCCAAGAGTGCGCTGGAACGCTCATGGAGTGGTCTCAATCGTGGAGTGTGAAGTAAGGCATCGACCAAGCTCCTTCGCAAGAAGCTCGCCGTCGTGACGGGGGAACAGGACTGGAAGCCCTCGAAGGCTCGCGAACGGTCCGGGGCGGAGGCGTTCCGCAAGCAGACCGCCGAATCGGTCGAAACGTCGAAACCGAATACTCGAGAGCGCGAGCGAGCGCGTGCCAAACATTCCAGTGAGCGTGATGCTCTCGGTGTCAACGCGGTAACTGCTGGGCAAGAAGAATCGGATGTTCGCGAGCAACATTGCTCCGATGGCAACGCCCGCCGCGGTACTCGATTGCAACAGGAGCGCCGAAGCAACACCCAGCCCAGCGATAATCACAATGGCAAGTGCCGTTCGCCGTGGCCACTCGCGCGCCGGCCAGACGCGCCACTCAAGAAGCGCTACTTGATGTGTTGGCGTCGAGCAGGACGGCATGAGGAGAAGGATGACTGCGAGTCGCACATTACGCAAGGGCGCATTTGGAGTCATACTGCTCCATCACCCTATGTCCGCGCCATCACAAACCAGAGCGTATCCGTCGATAGATCTGCGCGCAGTCCGCATCATTCTCGCGACGGATTGTGGTTCAACGACCACCAAGGCTGTGCTGATTGAGCGACAAAGTGACGGAACCTACTCGCAGACGCAGCGAGGCGAAGCCCCCACAACCGTGGAGGAGCCATTCGCCGATGTGACGATTGGCGTGATCAATGCACTCACGGAAGTAGGAGAGCTTGCGGGGCGCGAGTTCATCGATGCGGATGGCCGCATCATTCGAAGATCGAATGAGAACGACCCGCGAGGATGTGATCTCTACATTTCGACATCGAGCGCAGGTGGTGGCTTGCAAATGGTCGTGGCGGGAGTTGTCGCGCAAATGACTGCGGCGAGCGCGAAGCGTGCGGCGCTCGGCGCCGGTGCGATTGTGATGGAGACCATTGCGGCGAATGATCGCCGTCGTCCGCACGAGCAGATTCAGCGCATTCGCGAACTTCGCCCTGACATGGTGCTGATTTCCGGCGGAACGGACGGCGGCAATGTCCAGCAGGTTGTGCAAATCGCAGAGCTCATTGCACCCGCAAAGCCGCGACCGCGGTTCGGCAGCGACTACGCGATGCCTGTGATTTTCGCGGGGAACCGAGATGCTGCGCCGCGCGTCGAGGAGATTATTGCGAAGGGATTTGATCTGTCCATTGTTGAGAACTTGAGGCCGACGCTCGAGCTCGAGAATCTCGATCCAGCGCGGGATCGCATTCACGATGTCTTTCTAGAGCATGTGATGGCGCATGCGCCCGGCTACGAAAAACTCATCGCGATGTCAGACGCTCCAATCATGCCGACACCTGGCGCAGTGGGCGACATTCTTCAGCGCATCGCCGCGCGCGACAAGGTGAACGCCGTCTGTGTTGACATTGGCGGCGCGACGACAGATGTGTTCAGCGTGTTCGACGGGGCCTTCAATCGCACGGTGAGTGCGAACCTTGGTATGAGTTACTCCATCTCCAATGTGTGCGCAGAAGCGGGGATGGATCAGATTCTTCGGTGGGTGCACCTCGAGATGGAGGAGCGTGAACTCCGGAATCGCGTGAAGAACAAGATGATTCGCCCCACGACGATTCCAGAGAGCATCGACGCGCTGGTGTTTGAGCAGGCGGTCGCGCGAGAGGCGCTGCGATTGGCGTACGCGCAACACAAGGAGTTTGCGACGAAGCTCAAGGGAGTGCAGAAGCAGCGGACGGTTGGAGATCTTTTTGAGCAAGGCGGGGGAGACACGCTCGTTGATGACATGAGCCTCGGCTTGCTCGTTGCGAGTGGTGGTGTGTTGTCACATGCACCGAGGCTTGAGCAGACAGCCGCGATGTTGATTGATAGCTTCGAACCACGAGGGTTCACAGAGCTTGCGAAAGACTCGATCTTCATGATGCCGCACCTTGGCGTTCTCGCGAGTGTGCATCCGCAGGCGGCGATGGAAGTGTTTGAGCGCGATTGCCTCGTGCGACTTGGCTGGTGCGTGGCCGCGAGCGGTGAAGCGCGGTGGGGTAAACCGTGCTTCCAATTCAAGTTGAGTGGCGCGGTGCAGCAATCAGGAAGCCTCGCATGCGGTGATGTCGCACTCGTCCGAGTTCCTCACGGTGCCGAAGTGGAGATTACGGTCGAACCCGAGAAGGGGTTTGATTTTGGCGCGGGATCCGGAAAGCCAATGACGCGACGCGTCAAGGGAGGCGTGCTCGGAATCTTCTTTGACGCCCGTGGCCGTGCGCTCGCTCTCCCTTCGAATGCGGCAGATCGTCGACTCGCGGTGGCAAGTTGGGCACGCGCGTGGGAGACCTTCTCACTTTGATGCTGCTGCGCTGTGTGCGATGTTTCGATTAAGGATAGGTTGCCCACTATGGCGAAGGCCTATACGCCTGGACTCAAAGTCTCTGCAAGGACCACTATGCGGGTCCGGCGCGTGCTTCCTGTTGCAGGAGAAGTGCTCGCATCCGTAGGGGAGCGAGTGACCGCGAAGCAGCCGATCGCGCGCGCGCTTCTTGATGGTGACATTACACCCATCCATGTTGCAAATGGACTTGGATTGAATGCGGTGGAAGTTCCATCGGCGCTGCTTGTGCAAGTGGGAGATCGCATTGAAAAGGGTCAGGTCATTGCGCGATCCAAAGGCATCTTTGGGTTTGGCAAGAAGGAGTTTGCCGCGCCCGAGAGTGGCACGATCGAGAGCATTTCAGGCACGACTGGCCAACTCATGGTGCGGGGCGCGGCGTTGCCTGTCGAAGTCCTCGCGTTTGTTGATGGCGAGGTCGTTGCGGTGCACGATGGCGAAGGCGTCACGATTCAATGCGATGTCGCGCTCGTGCAAGGGATCTTTGGCATTGGTGGCGAAGCGTTTGGCGACATTCGATTTGCAGGGACGCGCGCATCCGACACGCTTGAAGCGGCATCCATCCACGCAGCGTTCAAGGGCGCGGTGCTTGTTGGTGGCGGCCGTGTCACGGCAGAAGCGGTGGCGCGCGCTCGCGAGGTTGGTGTTTCGGCCATCATCACGGGTGGCATCGATGACGCGGATCTCAAGGACATCCTGGGTTACGACCTCGGTGTCGCGATCACTGGTTCCGAACGCATTGGACTCACGCTTGTGATCACTGAAGGGTTCGGCGACATCGCGATGGCGCAGCGGACTTACGAGTTACTTCGTTCACTTGAAGGCCGCGCGGCGAGCGTCAACGGAGCGACACAGATTCGTGCGGGAGTGATGCGACCTGAAATCATCGTCGCGAGGTCAACTGATGAGGTGCATGTGCAGTTCGCGCGCGCGGCTTCGACAGAGGCGGGCGCGTTGGAGGTCGGCACATCCGTGCGATTGATCCGCGATCCAAACTTTGGTCGCATTGGCGCGGTCGAAGCATTGCCAACCGAAGCGGCGATTCTTGGAAGCGGTTCCAAGGCGCGCGTGGTGCGCGTGAAGATCGAAGGCGGCGCGAGCGTGGTTGTGCCGAGAGCCAATGTCGAGTTGATTGAAGCGTAGAGCGTGTTGCTGCGGAGACCTTGATGCGAAAATCCATCCTGCACTGTCGACTCACACGCGCTCTGCGCCTGCCTGGCGCATGGACTTGTGCATGGGCCTGCTGTTGGGTTTATGGATGGAGCGTGGCGCTGTCGCCTGCGAGCGCGGAAGTTCCGGAGCACGCGCAGGTGTCGCCGACAGTGGGCGGGTTCGTCGCGTTCGACAAGCCAGGCGATGATGGTCGAGCAATCGTGCTCCGTTGGAGTGGTGTCGAGAGTGGATCTCAGGTTCTGCTTTCTCGCACACTAGGCGACGAAGAGCGCGCGGCGGTCATTCGGGAGCAACGCATCGCAGCTGCAGCGAATGCGCTTGCAGCGAACGCGAGTCGCGAAGTCGCAGAGCAGGCGGCAGCCGATGCTGAGCGAGCGATGGAGAGCGACCTTGAACTTGGATGGAAGTTCATTGGCGTGGCATCTGGCCCTGAGGGCGCGGTCGGATATGAGGTGACCGATCTCCCCACGGCCGACAAGGGATTTCGATTTCGCGCGCAGGCGTCGCGGGACGGCGTTCGCTCAACTGCGGTCGAAACACTTGAACCGATCGTTACGGAGCGTTCCGCGTTGTTCGCTTCGCGACTGCCACTCATGGTGGGCATTGCCGCATTGAGCTTCCTCATCGGTTGGAGCGTGTGGCGTGCGTGTCGAGTTCGGATCCCCCAACTGCGAAAGATCCCAGCATTGAACGCGATTGACGAGGCGGTTGGACGCGCGACAGAGATGGGCCGATCGGTTTTGTTCGTCCCCGGCATTCAGGACATGACAGACATTCAAACAGTCGCGGGTCTGACGGTGCTCTCGCGAGTTGCTCGCACAACGGCAGAGTACGACGCGACGCTTGAGGTTCCGACGACGAGATCGCTCGTGATGACCGCGGCGCGCGAGACAGTGCAGGCAGCGCACTTCGCTGTGCATCGCCCCGAGAGTTTCCGACCGGATCTCATCAACTATGTGACGGATGAGCAGTTTGGATATGTCGCATATGTCGCCGGCAAGATGGTGCGAGAGAAGCCCGCGGCCTGTTTCTACATGGGCGCGTTTTACGCAGAGAGCCTGTTGTTCGCTGAAACAGGAAATGCCGTTGGTGCGATTCAGATCAGCGGAACAGCGGAGCCTTCGCAGCTTCCATTCTTCGTTGCGGCGTGCGACTACACGTTGATTGGTGAGGAGTTCTTCGCGGCAAGCGCGTACTTGAGCGGAGAACCAGCGCAGCTTGGTTCGATTCGAGGCCAAGATCTTGGCAAGGCGCTCGTCGCCGTGTGCATCGTCGTTGGCACCTTGCTTGCGACGATCGGCGCGTTCGCGCCCGAAGGAAGTGCTGCGTCGGCTGCATCTTGGCTTGTTGACGCGCTTGGATGAAGTTGTGGTGTGTGATTCCCGTCGGTTGAGACGGGTGTTTTCGTAGGAGAGTGCATGCTGAAGCGAACTATTCCCCTCTGTATCACAGGCATCGCTGGCGCGGTATTGATTGTCGCGTACTTCTCGCCCGCGACGACGAACTGGGGTGAGGTCGTGACGGATTGGATGAACACACTCGCAGCGGTCGCGTTCATTCTCGGCGGCGGCAATCTGCTGTTCGTCAATCTTGAGAAAATCTCCTCGCGGCGACCGGGCTGGGCGTATGCAGCGGTGACGCTCTTGGCATTCGTCGTGACACTTGCATTTGGCGTGCTCAAGATTGGCGCGATTCCGAATCCACAGTTTCCTGCCACGCCTTGGGCGGGAGACTTTGAGTCGGTGCGCGCACCGTTTGGTTGGGTGTATGAGTATGTGTTGTCGCCGTTGACGGCGACGATGTTCGCGATGCTTGCGTTCTATGTCGCGAGCGCAGCGTTTCGCGCGTTCCGCGCCAAGAACATTGAGGCGATCCTCTTGCTTGGCACGGCTTTCGTCATCCTGCTTGGTCGAACCGCGGCTGCAACCATCCTCACGGGTTGGATCCCGGTGGATGGTCCATTCGCAGTGCTCCGACTCGACACGCTCGCGGTGAACATCATGCAGTATGTGAGCACCGCAGGAACCCGCGCCGTCATGATGGGCATTGCGCTTGGGATCGCGGCAACGAGCCTTCGGTTGATTTTGGGGCTCGACCGTTCCTATCTCGTGAGTGAGTGATTGATTTGACGCATGCAGAGTGAGCGGTTTGAGTTTGATTGATGGGTTCGTGACTGCGCAGGGCTGAAAGCAAGTTCAAGTACATGGCAATCGCATGAGTACACAGCACACGCCTCAATCTCATCCGAAGCATGGACGAGTCATCGAGTTTCTTGCATCGATGGATCGCCGCTGGATCTTCTTGGCCATGATGCTCGCGGTTGGCACACCAATCTTGCTCCAACTTCGACCAGCTGAGACGGCGGGCCCTCTCTCAAAGGCAACCTTTGACGCGATCGAAGCGATGCCCGCTGGCTCGCGCGTGCTGCTCGCGTTTGACTACGACCCAGCGAGCGAGGGCGAACTGCAGCCGATGGCGAATGCATTCGTGCACCACTGCGCGTCAAAGGGACATCGGCTGGCATTTCTCGCGCTTTGGCCACTCGGCGCACAGAAGGCAACCGAGACGGTTGACACGATCCTGAAGCCGTTTCATCCGGAGTACAAGTTAGGCACGGATTACTGCATGCTTGGGTACAAGGCGGGAAATGAGGGCGTGATCAAGGTCATCGTCACCACGCTCGTTCAACAGTTCCCGACGGATGCGAGTGGAACACCACTGCAAGAGATCCCGATGCTGAAAGGGGTCGCAAACATTCAGGCGTTCGATCTCATTGTGAACATCAGTGCGGGGTATCCCGGAGCGAAGGAGTGGGCGCAATACGCGACCTCTGCATATCCCGATGCATTTTCACTGCTCGTGGGCACGACTGGCGTGCAGTCGAATCAGCTGTATCCCTACTACCCAGGTCAAATGAAGGGCATGTTGGTCGCGATCAAAGGGGCGGCTGAGTACGAAGTGCTCGTGAATGAAAAGTATGGGAGGACGGAAGCGATTGCCGCCGCGCAGGCCGCAATGGCGAAATCCGCCGCTGGTGATGCTTCAGAAACGCAAGTGCCAGCGGTGCTGCAGGAAGGGCAACGACGAATGGGTCCACAACTCATCGCGCACCTGCTGATGGTGTCGCTCATCATCCTCGGGAACATCGTCTACTTTGCAACTCGAACGAAGGGAGCGACGCGATGAGTACCTCAAGAACCGTTTGGCTCGCCCTCTTCATCGTTGGCGGACTCGGGTTGGCCTACAACGCATTCGTCCGCCCTCACGGTATGGCGAAGGTGTATGTCGAACGGACGGAGCAGACCTACATCGAGGCGAATGTGGCTCCGCCCATTGGGGCGCCGAGCGACGAATCCGCGACGACGAAATGGCTCGTCAAAGACAGCGCATCGTTTACGGACGGTCGCGCCGTCGCGGTGCCAAGTCAGGTACCGATCGTGGTCACCGAGACCGCGACCGTTGCGCCCCGAACAGCGCGTGAGCGCATGGAGAGCGGCGACACCAGTGTCTCGTTGAGCGTAGTTGATTCGCTGGGGTTGTGGATCGCGGCGTTCTTTACATTGGCAATCTTCTCATTTCTCTGGCGAGATAATCCGGTTTACAAGTTTGCGGAATCAGTGCTCGTCGGTGTCAGCGCTGCGTATTGGATGACGCTGGGTTTCTGGGCGACGCTGGTTCCGAATCTGTTCGCCAAGCTGGCGCCTGAGACGGTGAAGGCATGGGCGATCCCATCGCTTCCGATCGACGCAGATGGCCGCCTCAGCACGCTCCTCATCGCGCTCGTCCCGTTGATCCTCGGCATCATGCTGCTGATGCGTCTTTCACCGAAGGGTGGTTGGATCTCTGTTTGGCCACTCGCATTCATCATCGGGACGACCGCAGGACTGAAGTTCGTCGCGTTCATCGAGGGCGACCTGATGGCGCAGGCCTCCAACACGATCAAGCCGCTTGTTGCGTTGAACGATGGCCAAGTGCAGTGGAGTGAATCGTTCGGCAATATCGTGTTGCTCGTCGGAGTGCTTTCGGTGCTCACCTACTTCTTCTTTTCCATCGAGCACAGGGGCCGAGTCGGCTCGATGGTCGGAAAGGTGTCGCGCGTTGGAATCTGGTACCTGATGATTACATTTGGCGCCGCCTTCGGACTGACCGTGATGGGACGCATCACGCTGTTGTCGCAACGCTTGGAGTTTTTGTTCGGTGATTGGCTCTGGATCATCGATCCAGCAAACATCCGCTGACAAGCCACAGTCATTGCACGCGCACGCACAAGGGAGTGGTTTTCAACCCTCGCAAATGCGCGAGCGTCCATGCTCGCAGAATTCCATGAGAACCCCTCCGTGCCCACGAATGGGCACGGAGAGGTGGCGGTCCTGTCAGGCGGATCGTCGGGCGTCGAGTCGCGAGGCATCGTGGCTGGCTTTGTCGGACATCGACTCGCTGTATCGCTTCGGATACAGCATCGTCTCGCCTCCTTGGCATCCACGCGCCGGGCGCCTCTTTGGCCTTCGACTATCCGCCCTCCCGAACCTAGAGAAGATGCTTGTCGGACTCACGGGCGGAGCGATCACCCTCGAAGCCGGGAAAACCCCTCCGTGCCCACGAATGGGCACGGAGAGGCTTGAGAGAAGATGCAGGTTTTGGTTCGCGTTCGCTCGCGCTTGCGTTGTGTCCTTGATGATCGACGCGTTAGTCGATGCGGCGCCGTCGAGTACCTCGAGCAACGCAGCACGCGAAGAGACTGAGTGCTGCCGGTGCAGGGACGACGCTTCCCGTCACCGAGAGATTGTCGATGCGCGCACTGCCAGTGGAACCTGTCGCTCCATCGAATGTGAAGCGCAGAAGCGCAACTCCGCCCTCGAGTGCGTCGAGTGAGGTGAGGTCGATCATCCGTACCTCCCAATTGAGTGCGTTGGGGGAGAAGGTCTCGACATCGGCCCACAGATCGCCGCGCCAGTACTGCACAGTCACGCTTGCGAATCCGGTCGCGGATCGCCGGCTCGCGAAGGTCATCGACAGATCCATGAACCCAACGGTGTCGATCGCAACATCGAGATGACTTCCGTTGGCGCTCATGCCAGCCAGTCCAAGCGCGGTGCCTGCAGTGAACCCACTCTCAGCGTTCAAGGTCGTCCCCTGATAGACCTGTGCGTCGAGCCCGAACCCAGAGACGTCGATGGTTCCCTTCCCAACATCAGCCATGATGTTTGGCGCGCCGAGGGGGTTGAGGGTGTTGAGTGACCAAAACGCCACGACATCAGCTTGGGCGTGTGAGGCGCTCCAGAGCGATGTGCTTACGAGCGCGACGCCGACGATGTGTGCCCGCGATCGCGTGTTTCGTGACGCGCTGGAACGGTGATTTCCGACTCTAGACTTTGTGTTCTTTCCCATGATCTATCCTCCATACACTGTGCCACTCGTTGATGCACGAGTGACGCACAGCCGCGCCTGTGCAACAGGCCGCGGTACTTTTCCCGCGCGCATGCGACAGCGTCGGCGACCCTTGGAAACATCGGAGCCGCTCGAACCCTCAAAGTGCGTGGAGTCCGAGGAACCCTTCTAGTCCCTGCAATTGCCGACCGCCTGCGCCTGTGCGCCGTCCGATCCCTCTCGCGCGCACGCTTCATGCGTACATCGCGCGATTGAGCTTGATGAGCAGTGATCGACGAGCTTCACTGCGCCCGATGCGTCCGTCGCATCGAACAATGAATCTAACCGCGGTCTTCAACGCGCCTCGAATTTCCCTCCTTTTTTCTGTGCGGAATCTCAACATCGACGCAAGAGTAGGTTGCGTGCTCGCGCGTCGTCGTGCGACAATCCGCTGCATGTCGGACGCGACCTCGACACCCCTACAGCCGAGCTCCGATCCCTCTCACGGGCCCTTGTGCGCCGCATGTTCCTTTAGTCTCAGGGGATTGCCGAGCGAGGGAAACTGTCCGGAGTGCGGCCTGTCGTACACGGCCGCGACGCAGTATTGGGTGAAGCCTTGGCCTCCCGCGGGCGCAGTCCTTGGCCGATTGAGTTGGCCGCTGCTCCTCGGACTTCCCGCTCTTTTTTCGGTCATCGATGATGGACGGCAGCAACGACTGCTCGGGCTCGCGATGGTTTGCGGGGCGATCATGGTTCCCGTCGTCATGCTGAACGGATACATCTACGCTCGCCGCTTGGTGCGAGAGTGCGTGCCTCCTTGGCGGCGCAACTCGAGTCGCGGGCGTTTTCTTACTATTGGCGGCGGCGTGCTCTTTTTTCTCACGCTTGCGTTCGCGCTACTTCCCGCGTTTGTCGTTGGCTGGATGGGATTTGCGTGTCTGCTCTCTCCGGAACCTAACTTCGGTCGCTCTTGATGCCAACGGATGAAACGCCTCACGGTGGCTCTCAATGCGTGACGCCGCGGGCGCTCGAGCTTTTCCAATCGTCGCAGGCGCGTCTTCTCAAAGACACGCATTCGGTTTGTCCGCAGTGTTTGATGGAAATTTCCGCGCAGGTCATGGAGCGAAGCGGCGCGGTTTGGATGGTGAAGGAGTGCCTCGCGCACGGCAAGTTTGAAACTCGGCTCGAGACTCATCCATCGCGTTACTACACGAGCGCAGGCGATCGAAGTGCCGTTGGTGCTTCGAGCGACAGTTGCTGTGGCGGCGGTGGTTGTTGTGGAAGCGCGATGAACAAAGGAGCTGCACGCGAAGGCGTGTCGAGTCCATTCGATGTGCTCTCGACTTGCGTTGCTCTGATTGAGATTGTTGACAGCTGCAATCTCTCGTGCCCAACTTGCTTTGCGAGCAGTCCTCTTGGCGCGGACGGCACGGTGGATTGCACGCCATTCTCCGAATTCGTTCAACGAGTCTCCAGTGTGCTTGAGCGGAAGGGGTTCATCGACATTCTGCAACTCTCAGGCGGCGAGCCCACGATTCATCCGGAGTTTGAGCGCATACTCGAGTGGGCACTCGAGCAGAAGCAGGTCGGTTATGTCCTCATCAACACGAACCTCGTTCGAATCGATCGAGATGCTGCGTTCCGTGAGCGACTTGGCGCGCTGCGACGCGAACGAGGAAAGTTCGAGTTGTACGCGCAGTTCGACGGCACACAGATTGAAGGACAGAAGGAACTTCGAGGCGCGGATCTCCGCGCGCTCCGCGAACGGGCGATTGATGCGGCTGGTTCGCTCGGCATTCCGACGACGCTCGCCATGACGGTGACTCGCGCGACACTTCCGCACATCGGAACGGCGCTCGCGTTTGGATTCACGCGACCACATGTTCGCGGGATCACGCTGCAACCAGTGTTCGTGTCCGGTCGCATTCCAACGCTCGCATCGACGGGCGGTTTGCCGCTTTTTCGCACCAACGAGTTTCCAATCTCGGTGGGTGAACTTGTGGAATCTTGCGTGCAGCAATCCAATGGCGTCCTCAGCGACGCAGACTTCACGCCGCTTCCGTGTGGCGATCCGAATTGCCACACCATTGGTTACGCACTGCGTGCATTGGGCGAACTCCGCGGCATTTCTCGATTCATCGATCTCTCCGTATTGCAAGGGTTTCTCAAGAATCGCATCGACTATCGCATCGAAGACCTTGCCACATGCGGATGCGAGACGGAGCCGCTCGGGCTCGTCCTGAAGGAGATCGAGTCGCGAGTTGGATCGGTGGGCGACGCAGGGAAGTCTCTGCGGTTGACGCCCGACATGCCGTTTCGCATCTTCATCAAGCCCTTTATGGATGCATTCAGCTTTGATCAGGATCGCATTGATCGCTGCTGCACGCATGTCGTTCGCGCTGATGGGTCGCTTGATTCCTTCTGCCATTACTACCTTCATGGGGGGAAGGCGGGTTTCGAAGCGCGTATGCACGCGGAGCAGAAGCGATGACGAGCTTGGTGTTGCAGTCGATGTCGCGCGGAAGCGTCGCGTATCTTCTGCTTGCACTGTTTGGCGTCGGGTTGTCAGCGGTGCTCTGGGATTCTCTCTCGCGCGTGGATCGAGGGCGTGGCGGCGGTCAAGCGCAAAGCGGCAGCATGCTGCTCATCTATGGTGCGGCGCTCGTGGGTGGAATGCTCGGAGCGAAAGCCGCGTTCCTGATCGCCGAAGGTTGGATGTGCGCCGACGACTGGATGGCATTGCTCACAGGCAAGAGCGTGACTGGCGCGTTACTCGGTGGATATCTCGCTGTCGAGATCGCGAAGCACGCTCTCGGAGTGACGCGCGTTACAGGTGATCGATTCGCGGTCCTCGTCCCAGCATCCATCGGCCTCGGAAGAATCGGATGCTGTATGGCTGGTTGTTGTGCGGGCGTGAGTTGCGACGATGCGTGGTACGCCTGGCACGATGCTGATGGCCACGCGCACCTTCCGACTCAGGCTGTCGAGGCCGCATTCAACTTCCTCTTTGCTGCGTGGGCTTGGATTGCGTTCCGACGACGATGGCTCGAAGGAAACTGCTTCCATCTCTATCTCATCATCGCCGGCGCCGTGCGCTTCGGACTTGAATTCGTGCGCGAGCGAGAGTGCATACTCGGGCCGTTTGGCGGCTACCACTTCTTCGCGCTGGCACTTGTTGCGCTAGGGCTGTGCCGTTGGCGCCGTGCTCCGACGACAGGCGATTGCGTGGATTAGCACGGTCCCCAGTTGCCCAGCAAGATCGCAAGGTCGGCGCCGTTCGTTGCGCCGTCGAGATTGAGATCCGTATCACCAGGCAGTAACCACTGCGTGAGGAACAGGGCGATGTCTTCAGCGTCCACCGCGCCACTCGCGTTGAGGTCTCCTGTGCATACGAATATGCCCGCGCAATCTGGAAGGAGTGTGACGCGGTCTTCTCCAACAAGACCGGCGGCGTCCGTGACACGCAGGATGCACTCGAAGGAGTAATCCTCCGTGCCACATCCAACTGGGCTCGTCGTCGCGACTGCGACGCAGGTGTTGATTGGCGGTTCTCGGTGTTCGTGCGTGTTGTGATGCAAGATCACCTCCCATGAGCACGTAAGTCCAGCTCCAGCATGTTCCGCATCCGTGACTTGCGCGAAGAGCGGGAAGTTCTGGTTGTCCGTCATGGGATAATGCTGGCCATCCGCGATGGAATCAATCGCGACGACGGGCGGCGTGTTGTTGAGGCTCACGATGGTCGTTGCAACGGTTGCGTTTCCTGCGACATCACGCACGGTGACGGTCGCGTCGAATCGAGTGGGCTGACCACCCTTCGTTTGATAGACATGCTGCACGCTCGCGTTGCCCATGATCGGCGCAGTTCCATCGCCAAAGTTCCACTGGTACGTGAGTGCCGTGCCTTCGGGGTCGCTGCTTCCAGCCGCGCTCAGCGTTGCCAAGAGTGGAGACGGCCCGAAGTTTGGTGTCGCGTTGACCACTGCGGTGGGCGGAAGATTTGCGGTTGGCGCGTAGCGATATCGCACAACCTGATTGGGCCACGAGACTCGCCAGAAGGAGCCGTCGTAGTGATTCGCAAAGAGCCCGACGACAGCGCCTGCTGCACTGTCGAAGATGGTGACATTCGAAACACTGCCGCTCGAATCAATCGTGAGCGCGCGGATCCACCCACCAACATAGTCACCGATGTACGCCTTTCCGCGCCACTCTGCAGGCCAGGATGGCGAGCTTGGAACTCCGCCGCCGATGGCGCAATTGCCGGCAAATGGTGCGCCGCCCACCGAACCCGTGCCGCTGCCGAGTGTGTAGGTCGTTGCAGCGCCTAAGAGGAAGTCAGGTGTCCGCGCCTCTGACACGCCGTGCGTCCAATCGATCTTCGGTCGTGCGTGGCCGAAGGTTGGAATGGTTGCAGCGATGACTGGAATCGCGCCCACTGCATGCAGCGCGCTCGAATCAATGTTGCCGCCGTTCTGACCGATCGTTCGAAGTTCAATCGTGTGCGATCCCGCCGTCAGCGTGAGCGGAATTGTCACGGTTCGCCAATCCGTCCAAGTCCCCGTGGAAGGGAAGGAGATGGAGTTGTGCACGATCGTTCCATCGACACGCACACTGAGTGGTCGATCTGTCGTGCCGCCGTTGGTGTAGCGAACCGTCCACTCGCGCGCACCAGCGACGGTGTTGTTGATCGTGAAGCCAACACGGCCGCCGGTTGCGACATTGAAGTCGCGGTATCCCGTGCCTTGATAGCCAAGTTCCGTCGTGGTCACGGGCGCACTTGTGCCGGTCCCTTGTTCCGCTTGCGAGAAGACACTGACTTCGAGCGCGCGATTCGCTGTGACATTGAGCGACTCTTGGCGAAGGAGATCGCGGAACTTGTATTGTCCGCCGCCTGGGATGGGCGCATCAGCGTTTGTCGGACTCGCGGTCCAATATCCCGAGTTCATCGTGAGACCCTCGAAGACTGGCCAACCGAAGTTCAATCCGCTTCGGTCCGCGACTTGCCAATCTTCGCGCGTGTTCATGCCAACATCACCGATGAGCAGCGTGCCTGGGTCGTTGTCCGCAGGTTCATGCGATCCGCTTTCAGGAATGATCGACATGCGGAACGGATTTCGGAGTCCAAGGCACCACACGCGACTCTTTGGCGCGCGTGGGTTTTGCGCATCGAACCACGGATTTCCCGCCATGCCGTTTCCGGTTTGCGGATCGAGTCGAAGCACTTTGCCGCACAGGCAGTCGACGAGTTGCGAACGAAATGCGCCGACATTTTCCTTCGGACGAATGATGCCGCGCGCGATCGCGTCGTCAATCCAGCCGCCACTGGTTTGCCCGCCAACATCGATGGTTTCGTAGCTCGCGTTGTCGCCGGTGCATGCGAGAAGCGATCCGTCTTCGCCCCAGATGAGCGTGCCGATGCCGTGCGATTGATGTGTAACTGGAATGCCAGTCGACGCGCTTTCGCCTAGGAGTACGAGTCGACTCGCGGGATCCACTTGATGCATGCCGCTTGCGGCTGTCGCGGTGTAGCGCGTGATGCGCCCGATCGTCGCCGTGTAGTAGGTATCCGTGTTCGGGTTGTAACTTCCAGTGCCAGCGAAGTCGAGATGGTGACGATCCACGATGTAAAGCAAGTACACCCATCCATTGCTCTCGAAGTTTGGATGGAGGAGCACACTCATCAGACCAAAGTCGCGCCATCCGCCAACTTCATCGTGAATGTCGAGGAACGGGGTCGCCTCGCGATTGCCATCTTCATCCACAACCCAAACTCGACCTGTGCGTTCCCACACGATTGCGTGGCCATCGGGCATGAACTCAACGCCTTGGCACTCGTTCCATCCAGTCCCTCGGGCTTCTGCAACGAACCCGGCGGGCGGAGCCGCGCAAAGCGAAGAAGTGATTGCGAGCGCGACCTGTGTGATTGCCGTGACTTGCCACGCGAAGAGAGGACGAAAACGCATGGCTGAAACCTACACCGAGTGGGCTCGATTCGCGCAGAAAAATCAGGTCTTTGCTGAATAGCAGGGGGCGCAATTGGACGTCCGCTTCGGAAGTTGGACATCAACTGGAAGCATGCGGCCTTGCAACGCCCACAGGCGCGCCGCAGGAGCCACTGAGCGAAAGGCTTATCGCGAGCTCGATCGCCGCTCGCATTGAACTCTCGCTCGCCTGATTCTTCCCCGCGATGTTGAAGGCCGTGCCATGGTCGGGGCTTGTGCGCACGATTGGAAGTCCAAGCGTCACATTCACAGCCTTATCCCAGCCCAACAACTTCACTGGTATGAGACCTTGATCGTGATACATCGCGACGACCAGATCCCATTTGCCCGCCGCAGCGTCGATGAAGATCGTGTCGGCCGGGAAAGGTCCCTGCGCATCGATGCCCGCGTGCTGCGCCGCGTCGATTGCGGGCTTGATGATGCGCTGTTCTTCGTCGCCGAAGAGACCGTTCTCGCTCGCATGTGGATTGAGTCCACACACTGCAATGCGCGGTTTCAGAATGCCAAGTTGTTGGCAGAGTTCATGGCCAAGCGCAATCGGCTCGTGCACGCGACCGATCGTGAGCACATCTCGGATGTCCATCAGCGCGACATGTGCGGTGGCGAGTGCGACGCGCAGGCGAGGGCTTACGAATGCCATCGCTTGCCGCTTTGCTTTGGTTCGAGACGCGAGAAGCTCGGTGTGTCCGGGCCAACGATACGCCGCGCGGTGCCAAGACTCTTTGGCGATCGGCGCGGTCACAATCGCATCGAGATGGCGCCGATGCTCGCGAGGTCGCATCGCATCCGTGATGGCGTCTTCCACAAACATCTTGGATGCAAGGCCACCTTCTCGAGACGGGCCACGCTTGCTGGGCAATTCAGCGGCGATCGCATAGTCGATGACCGTCATATCTCCAAACATTGGAAGCTCTTCGCCCACCGACTTGGATGGGACGCGGAACCAAGTTGGATGCACTCCCGCGAGTTCGGCTGCGGCGAGTAAGCACTCGTTGTCGCCATAGATCACGAAGTTCGCGCTCTGGCGAATGCGAGCATCGGCAAGCGCTTTGACAACAACCTCTGGCCCGATGCCAAGTGGGTCGCCCATGCTGATGCCAATGACTGGTCGCTTCACCGAATCGCGCTCACTTGATTTCAATGGTGGAGTTGGGTTCGGTCAGGCATTCCCAAACGATTGCGACATCAGTGTCGAACATGCGCACGCATCCGAGCGACATGTCTTGCCCGATAGAGCCTGGATCGACAGTGCCATGAATGCCGTAGCCAATGAGTTCGCGGTTCGTTGCGTCAGTGCCCTCGAGACCGAGCCAGTGTTCCCCGATCGGATTTCGTGGATCGTCGGCGGCATAGTGCTCACCTGAGACGGGATGCGTCCACTCTGGGTTCACGAGTTTCGACTGCGGTCGAACGCGGAACTTCCCAAGCGGCGTGCCATTGGAGGAGCCAAGACCGACTGGGAAGCACGCGACGATCACCCGCTCGCCGTCCTTGTCGAGCACGAGATCCAGTCGGTAGTCGCGCTTGTGCACGATCGCGTGAAAAGTCCCGCGCGGAAGTTTCAATCGCTGTCCCTCGCGAATCGCGCTCTCGCTCTTGAGGTTGTTGATTCGCTTGACAAGGCGCCAGTCGCACGCCAATTTTTCGCGCTTCACAATCTTGCTCAGTGCATCGCCGGACTGAATGATGTACTGCGAACAGGTGCTGTCTTGCGCATTGAACACCGGAGTGAAGAAGATCTGCTGCGTGATGGCGTTCAGCGCGTCAGCAACGAGTCGCGCATCAGCGGGCGTGAGATCGCTCGAGAGGAGCAACACAGAGAGCTGTTTGCGCGCCTCGATGGGATTGCTTGCCACGAGGTCGAGCGCGCTCTTCAGTGTTGATGCGGCATCGCTCGGAGGCGCGCTCGGTTTCGCGACAACGCTCTCGCCCGCACTGAATCCGTTGCGAGCGGGGGCAACGGGAGCTGCCGGTTCGCTCACTGGCGGCGTCGTGGCTGGGGCCGGAGTCGGCGGCGCAGGGGTTGCGTTGGGAGGCGGCACAAGGGCGATCGGAGGTGCCGCGGGTTCTGGATCCACTGTGAGTGGTGGTTCGATCTCGTTTGACAGCGCATCTTGTGACGCGACAGGTCCCGCATCAAGCGCCTCTTCAAGCGCAGTCCGCGGTGGAGAAGTGGTGATGCCCTCAAGATCACTGCGGACCGCAGCGTGCACTTGATTCGTACTGTTGACGCGAACGACCCACCACACCGCAATGCACGCCAACGCGAAGATGGAAAGTGCAGTTGGTCGGAACAAGAACAGCATCGCTCGACGCTGCGCGGAGCGAGTGCTGGGATTGGAGGGTGTTCGTGAAGATTGGCTAGGGAGGGTCATGAAATTCCTTCCGTGGATCGCACTGAAGCTCGAAGCATATGCAGGCATGCTCGAAAATGCATCACGAGAGTACAGACTTGAAGACGCCGTCCTCGGTTGCGATCCACCGGACACGCGCGTCATGCGATTCGATGGGAAGGCGATTGCGAATCTGGCACGCGAATGCGATGCCGACCGTTGTCGTTTCAGTCGGGAGCGAAGCAAGCAGCCTGTCGTAGTAACCCTTCCCGCGACCAAGTCTCATGCCATCAGCAGCAAACCCAACGCCGGGTACCGCGATGAAGTCAAATGCGCCAATCAGGAGTTCTTCGCCGTTTGGCGCTCGAACACCGCAGGCATCCACACTCCAAGAACGCTCGTCGAGAGACTCCACGCGTCGAAAACTCATCCGTCCATCCGCTTCAACTCTTGGCAGCGCTGCAACGACGCCTCGCGCGAGTGCATCGGCCGCAAGCGGCGCGAGACTTGGCTCATCCGCGAATGCGGCGTAGAGCAGGACGCAACGAGCGCGACTCCACAGGTCCGCGTTGATGAGGTGCCCAACGATGGCCTTGCTTGCAACATCGCGCTGCAGCGCCGTGAGGGCCGTGAGTCGGCTGCGAAGTTCGACGCGCGCACACTGTTTGAGAAGCCGGATGCTCTCGTTGCTCATCGCACTTCACTCCGCGCTGCTCGAATCTCACGCAGCCGCTGCGCGATTTGAATCTCGAGCCCTCGCTCTACCGGTTCGTAGTAACGCTTTGCCACGCCGAGGTACACCTGCGTGCCGATCGCATCGGGCTGCGTATGAGGATTGATGTACGCCTTCGCGCTCTCTTCGAGCGGCTCCCCGTCGGCGCCCGTCGTCGTGAGTTTGCGCTTGGTCTGATCTTGAAGGTACATCGGCACCGGAAGTGTGCGCGACTCGGAGGCGTCCGCCATCGCGGTCCAGATCGCCTGCGCGCTTGCGCCGGACTTGGGTGAACATGCAAGGAAAGCGACGCACTGGCCGAGGTTGAGTTGCGCCTCGGGCATGCCGACGCGCTCGACGGCGTCCCAAGTGGCGATCGCGAGCTGCAGCGCTCGTGGATCGGCATTGCCGATGTCCTCGCTCGCGAAGATCGTGAGCCGACGAGCGATGAACCGAGGGTCCTCGCCTCCCGTCAGCATGCGCGCGAGCCAGTACATCGCGGCATCGGGATCACTTCCGCGCATCGACTTGATGAGCGCGCTTGCGAGGTCGTAGTGCTCATCGCCTGTTCCATCAAACACAGGGATCTTTGCGGAGAGCGCGTCCATCGCGAGCTCAAGCGTGACGCGTCGTTCGCCGTCGAGCTCGACCGCGGCTGCTGCTATCTCGAGCGCGCTCAATGCTCGTCGAGCGTCGCCGTCGGATGTCCGTGCAAGGTGCGTTGCAGCGTCTGCATCCAATTGCAAGTTTGCAATCGCAAGGCCGCGCGGATGTTCGATGGCTCGGTGCAGCAGTTCGAGCAAGTCCTCTTCGCTGAGTGGCTCGAATCGAAAAACCACACTGCGCGAAAGCAACGCGGAGCCACACGCCCAGTTTGGATTTTCCGTCGTGGCGCCGATGAGCACGACGCTTCCCGCTTCCACGCCTTCAAGCAAAGCGTCGCGCTGATTGCGCGCGAGTCGATGAATCTCATCGACGAAGAGCATCGTGCGTCGATCGCTGTCTTCGAGTCGCTTCGCTGCGGCGTCGATCATGTCCCGCAGCTCCTTCACGCCAGTTCTCGCGCCGTGCGCGCGGTCAAACGCCGCTCGCGTCTGTGACGCAACGATCTCCGCGAAGGTCGTCTTTCCAGTCCCAGGTGGCCCCGAGAGAATCACGGAGGACAGCGCATCGGTTTCGACAAGCTTTCGCAGCAACTTTCCTTCGCCGAGACAATGTCGTTGGCCGACAAACTCCGCGAGCGACCGCGGCCGCATGCGCACCGCGAGTGGCGCCGCATTGGCGCGTCGTTGCTCGCGGAGAGGTGACCAGAGATCGTGCATGGGCGTAGGCGAAGGAGGAAGATTCAGGAAATCAGGCGAAACCGCGGTTTCGGAGGGGTTCAAGTCGGCGCCGGAACCTGTGTGGATCGTACATTCCCTGTCCCGATTAGCCGATAGATAGCGGTCCCCGTTTCCTTATCGTTAGAGCAATTGCAGGTTTCATGTAGGACGCCTCAACCCCATGTGCGGAATCGTTGCATACATCGGTCAGAAGCATGCTCGCGACATCCTCATTGAGGGGCTGAAGCGGCTTGAGTACCG